>UMGW01027200.1_pt1 | contig 39422 bp, 35 predicted proteins | sample 1965371 | NCBI WGS metagenome assembly UMGW01 (sample SAMEA4836082, study PRJEB28245) | human gut metagenome | biome: gut microbiome; material: fecal sample | place: Denmark | collected 2008
ACAGTTATTAAATCCCTTGGAATATATGAAATCTCAATTCAAGATTGCCAAACAAGCCTTGACTGTTCTGGCGTTTGGCAATGTAATAAATGTATTGGGAGTTGGCAGACGGTTCGTCAGGTGTAATATCTTCTTCAGTAATAGCAGTGAGCTCATCAAGCTTAACATCTGTGAGGTCTACACCGGGGCGTGTCCCTATATATACAATATAGTTCAGATTTTTGAGCGCTGCGTGTGATTTATTGGGATTGTAGCAGCGGATTTTAGACATTAAAATATTGTGTGGCATTATAAGTCCTTTCTTAGTTATAATTGGGGATTGACAAATTAGGTATAATGTGGTATACAATAGCTAACTGATAGATGTTTCTCCTTTGGGCAATTGGAGCCCTCTAGATCGAAGCATATATCAGTTTTGTTTTATCAAGGTTCAAGGGTAGCAGCAACATCGTCACATCGAACCAGTTCCTGCTCCTTAAGTTCGTTGCCGATAGCGTTTATATAGGGATTTTGGCTGCCGGTAATATATTCCTTGCTTATATCATCAAGGGTTGCATTATGATATTTTTTATAGTACAGCAAATGTTTGTAATTATTTATTAATTTCTCAGTTTGATTAAAGCAGTTGCTTTCTAGATCAGATAAAAAGTGTGACAGAGAATTTTTATATTTATCGGAGTTCAATATCTGTTTGACATTATCAATAGAATATGGTATGCTGTCATCATAGCTGGTATATGTTTCTTCTTTGGGCAATTGGAGCCCTCTAGATCGAAGCATAATATCAGCTTTTTCTTTGTTTGCTGCAGTTAGATTGTTCTGAGCAAGTTGTGAAGATATATAATTATATATATGGTCTTTTCCATACAAGCTGCTTATTCTATTGACCATATGTTGCTTGTTTACTTGCTCCAGCGCAACAGCAATCATGATACCATGTCCGGAGCTGTCCTGAAGGTCGGTTATACAGATGAGAGAATGTTTCTCAGTATTTTTAAATATCATCACCGGGTTCTCAAGCTGAAATGGAAGCTGCTCAATAATATTTCTATCGAGAAGGTGCCCGTGGTATATATCATCGGGCGAGCCAATACATTTATTAAGGGTTTTTATGTTTATTGTGAGTTCCAGGCTGCTGTCAGCTCCGGAGATTGCAAGAGCATTGGTTGTCATGCCAATGACAATAGGCTGTGTACGGTCGATTGTACCATTATAATATTTTTCAATCTGTTCCATGTAAGCAGTATACCTGCCTTTCAGGATTAGTTCTTGATTATCATTCATATTATTCCTCATCCGAAACTCTGCTTTTCGTATATCGAACCCCTTTTTTACGTGCATCTTCATAAACTGCGGCAACATCCTCCTGCAGCTCTACAGGAACAAAGCGTGCGATGGCTTCTGCGGTCAGATATGCCGCGGCTGAGGCCTGTATGCATGTCTTGGCAGACAATGCGGCAAGACGTTCTATTGACGGCTGCATTACGATTCTTAACTGTTCCCTTATGATGGCACTTATGTAATTTATATTCGATTCTGATAAGTTTCCATTAAGCCCGGCTTCAGTGTACCGGCGCACAGTTTCCGATATTGATATATGATTTTTGTCTGATATATTTTTTAAAAGCTTATATGTTTCACTGTCAAAGGTGACGGTAATGCGTACTCTGTCCATATTCAATGTGTTCTCCCTCCGGTTATGTCTGTAGGTTAGTTTTCTATTCTTCTTTTAGGGCAAGGGCAAGCTTGTCATACATGCTGTCCTGCTGTCTTGTTGTGTATTTCATATATATAGTTGTTGTTCCGATACGCTTATGTCCCAGCCACCACTGGATATCCTTTGTGTCAAATCCATATTCGGCCAGTTCTATTGCCCGTGTATGACGGAGAACATGAAAGTGCTGTTTGCTTGCCGGAATATCGGCGCGCATGCAGTGATACTTCATGATCTTATCAAGACTTTTTCGTGACAATGCAGTGCCTTTCTGGCTTACGAAAAGGTATTCAGATTCCTTATATTGTGTATCACGGATATTCAGATAATCATTGATGGCAGCCTGCACGCGTGGGTCAATGATTCGTATTGTATTGTCATTGCCTTTTTTTAGTCTTGTGCAGTAGATACTTGATTGGAGAGTATCATAATCATCCATTTTTAAAAGACACACCTCTGTGGCTCTTAATCCGCAATATTCAGCCAGATATATAATTGCGCGGTTCCTTACCGCGTGCCGGCGCTCATCGGTGTCAACTGAACCGAACAGGCGCCCTTTTTCTTCCTGTTTAAGAAATTTAATTGTACTCAATTTATCACCTCGTAAATTTGTAAAAAGTGGACAAAATAAGCATTTTGTCCCCAAAGAAGGGAGGCACATTGAATAGGGATGGAACGAAGGGGAAAAAGAGAAAAATCAGATGGCTTTTGTCATCAGCTCTTTTCATCCTGCTAATCAGCCCATGGCTGGGCTATCTGCTGACGCAGTTTTTAAACGCTGCGGCAAGTGGTAGTATCAACCATACAATTTTAGATGTCAATTACTTTCATGCTTTATGTAGTCAAAAAAATGGAAGTACGGCAACCTTTAGTGTAGTAACAGGTGTTTTAATGTTCTGTGTGGTTGCATTGATTACCACAGACAGGACATCGAAGCTATCATCTGTCGGGATGATGAAGGTGACAGATGATATATCAATTCCGGTTTCGGCCGGAAATGGCCAGCACGGAAGTGAACGGTTTCTGACAGAAAAGGAAAAACGCGATTTGTATGCCGTTTACACACCGGGAGAAAAATTTACCAGGAAAGCAGGCCTCGTTATCAATTATGAAAAGATAGGAAGAAAGGAGCGGTTTTATTACATAAAAGATGATCTGCATTCAATGGTTATAGGAACAACCGGTGCAGGAAAAGACAGAAGGGTAATGTTAACCACGCTGTTTCTCCAGTTTATGTCGGGAGTGTCGATTGCACTCTCAGACGTCAAGGGAGACATGTACTGTTATACCTCAGATTTTGCAAGAAAAAATGGATATGATGTTGCAGTGCTTGATTTAAGACAGCCGGAGAAGAGTGACAGATATAACTTTCTCCAGCCGATACTTAATGCGCTGGCTGAAGGAAATACGCCAAAGGCAATAGATGCTACCTGGGACTTGGTATCAGTGCTTGTCGGGCAACAGAAGGGAGAACCCCTCTGGTATAACGGGGAGACAGCGACGATTGCCGCAGCAATCCTCTGCGTATGCCTGGAAGCTCCGCCGGAATATCGCAACATGGCTAATGTCTATTATTTTATTGCCTATATGTGTAGGGCTGATATGTACGGACAGATGCCACTTAATGAATATCTGAATAACCTTGCTGATGACCATCCTGCAAAGGGAGTATTTGCGATGGCTCAGATCGCAGCTTCCAAGACGAGGTCATCATTTTTTACATCAGCGCTTGGAACGCTGAGGTTATTTACCAATCCTAATATTGCAGCTATGACATCTGTAAGCGATTTTGACTTAAAAGATATAGGTCGCAAAAAGACCATCCTGTACATGATTGTACCGGATGATAAAAAGACCTTGTATCCTTTAGTCTCCATCATGGTTACACAGTTGTACAGTCAGCAGATTGAATTGGCGAATGAGTATGGGCAGAGACTTCCGGTAGATACGGATTATGACCTGAACGAACTTGGAAATTTCCCAACTATTCCGTGTCTTGGGAACATTCTGTCGGCCGGAAGAAGCCGTGGAATAAGGGTTAATGCTGTGATACAGGACATTCAGCAGATGGAAAAGAATTATAAAGAGGACTTCAAGAATATAAAGACTAACTGTCAGGTAAAGCTGTATCTGAAGTCTGATGACCCGGATACGCTCAAGATGATTTCGGAATCTCTTGGCAATTATACAGTCAAGAGTGTAGGAGCCTCAAATAGTGTGAGCACAGACAGAATCAATGGTGGTAATTTCTCTAATTCTTCAAATCTTGGGGGAAGAAAGCTTCTTGAACCGGCTGAGGTAGGAAGAATTAATTCACCGTATGCCATATGTCTGATGACCGGCAGATATGGGGCGGTGAACAGACTTCCGGATATAAGTGAAACCTTCGTAAATAAAGAGTTTGGAATGGGAAGCAGACAGGAGAATATAGAGCTTATCCAGAAGTTTGAAAAATCAAGAGCGATCAGGGAACTTCCAAAAACTATTCCGTTGTGGGGTATATGGAACACAATAAATTCGCCGGATGATGAGGCTCAGGTAAAAAAGAAAAGAGTATCATTCCTCAAGGGTGAGGAATAACGGAAAGGGTGAAAAATATGATTTTGGCAAATAAGATAATAAACTCAGCTTTTTTTCAAAACTTAAAAGAGTTGGTTATAGATTCAAAAGAAGCGTTGTTAGCATTCGAGGGAATATTTGTAATACTCCTGATAGTCTGGCAGCTACTTGCAATGCAGGGTGCTACGGCATCACTTGATGATAATGCAGCAAAATCAGCGACTCAGAAATATATTAATAAAATTAAAATCATAGTTATAGTGGGTGTAATTATAATATGTGCCACGGCATTATTTACACTAATTTTGAGTTATTTCAAATAAGGGGAATGTGTATGTACATGATTCTGGCTGCTGTATGGCCGTTTAACAAAATACAGGAATGGTTCCAGGAGGTAGTGACAGATATAATCAATGGAATTGTAAATCTAGTCGGGCTTGCTTTTGCTGAGGGCGGTTCATTTATGAACGATGGTCTGATATCTAAGACATTTGAAGCGACACAGGGAGTAGCATTGCTGCTGATAATTTTATTGTCACTTAAGCATATATTGGATACATACATTTTAGAGACCGACGGCGATGCGGATTCAGACCCACTGATTGTTCTTGTCAGAAATTCTAAAGCAATGCTTGTAATAAGTGCTGGCGGACTTATTACGAATTTATGTATTAAATGGAGTGAAAGTCTATGCAGCTATATAACAGGTGCAAGCTCATATTCATATACGGATGTAGGCTTTACACTTGCTCTGTTTCATAATTTTGTGACAATGGGATGGTTTGCAATGGGCTTTATAGTTGTTTTCGCGGTTATCCTTTTAATATGCTGCTTTGTTGCAATGATAAGAGGTGTTGATCTCGGATTAATGAAAATACTGCTTCCGATAATGGCATGTGATTTGACTTCGATACGTCAGGAGAAATGGAATAATTTTATAGCTTCGTTTGTTGTGGTAGCATTCGGCTATATTGTTCAAATGGTGCTATATAAACTCGCGATTACATACGCTGTTCAAAGTGATATTCTTTCGCTTTTGAAAGCTTTTGTATGCTTATTTTTCTTTATAAAAACACCTAACTGGCTTCAGAAGTTTGCATACAGCTCAGGTCTAAAAGACACCGCCCGAAGTGGCATGTACTTTGGAATGATGATGGGGAGACACTTATGATTTTACTTGATGTGACGGATACATCATTCGGGCAGGATATTATGGCAGTGACCAATAAATTGGTCATTGTCATCTGCGTGGGAGTGGCTCTTAAGATAATTCAGACTTTATATGCTCTGGCAGGCGAGAGTATCACGGCAGACAAGGCAAAAAATAAAATCAAGCAGCTTTTTAAGGTAATAATAATAGCCGTGTCATTATCTGAGCTGTCCGATACCATTGTAAATGGATATCTGCTCAGCCGGGTAGACCAGAATCAAGGCTCAATAGCTCTGGTCAATATATTCAGGTACATGGTTGTTTTATTTAAAGATCTTATAGGAGCAGCTACAGTAATGTCCGGCTCCATATCAGTGGTTTTGCTGATTATTAAACTGATGGAAATTCAGAAAGCCTCAGAGAACGATATTGCGGAGTTAAAAAAACAAGCAGTAAGAATCATTAAGATAGGAGTGCTGATCACTTTAACATTGGGAATTGTAACAATGTTATGTGACCATCTTGGAGTCCGCTTAGGTTAGGGTAAAAAGGGTGAAAGATTATGAATGACAATGACAAAAAACTTTACATTCCGGTGAATGTACTTGAGACAAAGGATATCATCCCCGGAATCGGAGGAAAAGAGCTTGCTGCTATAGGAATTACAACCGCTGTGGGTGTGATTATAAGCATAATAGTATATGCCGTAAATAACAATATGCTTACATGCCTTATGATTATCGCCTTTGCAGGCATGGCTGCGTTTATTGCGGTACGCCGCGATAATCATAACGAAAACATGATTTACAAGATATTACAGATTTACAGATATTCTAATGCACAAAAACGGTTTGAGTACGAATATATGGGGATTAGATCACCATGGGAGGATGGACAATGAACAAAGTTATTTTGATGGGCAGATTGACAAGGGATCCGGATGTGCGTGTGACTGCCGGCGAAAAGCAGATGACTATTTCAAGATATACACTTGCAGTCGACCGCAGGAGAAAAAGTGATAACGGAGAGCAGACAGCAGATTTCATATCCTGTGTTGCATTTGACCGTGCGGCTGAGTTCGCTGAGAAGTATTTTCATCAGGGGATGAGGGTTTTAATTACCGGGCATATCCAGACAGGAAGCTACACCAATAAAGAAGGTCAGAAGATTTATACGACAGATGTGGTTATTGAAGATCAGGAATTTGCAGACAGTAAAGCAGGTACCGTTCCTCCGGCTGCTGTTTCACCCGATGGATTTATGAATCTGCCTGAAGGAGTTGAAGATGAGGGACTGCCATTTAATTCATAGGAATTTAAGAAATACGGGAAAAAGAGACAAAAACAATATTCCGGTTTATGAAGGCGATGTACTGAAAAGCCGGCTTGATAATCTGTTTCCTGAGAATGTCACTGTGGAAACAGTTATCTGGCTTAACAATCGATTCCTTCTTGTTCAGGATGGCTGCGAACCGGATGAGATATTTGATGGTGATATCGAGATGTCTGAGGTTATTGAAAATGTTATATGTAAGGAGCTGATCAGATGACGGCAAATGAATTTACTGGAGTTAAGGATATAAGGGGATGTTTTTTATATAGAACGGACGGATACATCATGTCATATCTGAGAGTGTACTTTCTCAATCTTGATCTTTTAAGTGAAGCAGACAGACATGCCAAGACAGAAGTCCTCACACGTTCATTTGAGAGTGAGAAGAAGAACTTTGTATATGAGGCTTATCCGCGGGAGATTGATCTTGACAAGTATAAAAATGAGCTTAAGGACAGATACAAAGAGGAACTAAACCATATCGGGAAGAGACATATTCTTACCATTATGTTAAATGAAGCTATTGAGCTTGCAAGCAATGGTGAGAACTTTGAGCATGTCCACTTCATAAAGCTGTGGACATCACCCGGCAGGAACAGGCTTGATTCCGAGAAAGAGTTAAAGGATCGATTATCGGATTTCCAGAAGCGATATGCGGCAGTCGGTGTACGAACAGAGATTTTGGGAGAACAGGAAATTATTAAAATGTGTGCGCTGTATGGAAATGCCGTGCAGGCTGTATATGATGTTCCTGTAAATAATTTGATTTATGAACAGATAGGAAGGTTGTAATGATGCAGATTTTTGCCAAAAAGAAAAATACAGCAACAGGATCCGTGGAACTGAAGGAAACATCAGATTTAAACGAGCACATTTTGAACATAATTACTCCTTCAGGAATAGATTATGACAGCACGCATGCCAATATAGGCGAAAATGTGGGGAAGATTTACTGCATATCAAGATATCCGGCCGAAAATATCAAATATGGCTGGCTGGCGGCACTCTGCCAGCTTGAAGGAACCATAACATCAATAGAGTTCAGGCGAACTGATGCAGATAATCTCATTGATGTCTACAACAAAAGAATAGCACAGCTGAAGGGAGACAGAACAACAGCAAAGGTTGAATCTGATAAGCAGTTGATTGACAAGGCAATTAAGGACCTGGAGGGCTTGATTCAGAAGATAGCTGTCCAGAAGGAACCCGTGGGCTATGTAAATATAATGCTTTACATACGCCACACAGATGGACGCATGCTTGAGGATAGAATAAAGCGCGTATCCGGTGCTGTGGCAGTTGCTCAATGTAAACTGCTCAACCTTAAGTATAAACAGCTGCAGGCAATGAAATGTATGGCACCATATGGAATCCCTTCACAGCAGGTTGCCCGTATGGGTGAGCGCAACATGCCGATATCAACATTTCTTGGAGGATTTCCCATGGCGAATGCCGGCATAAATGACCCGGGTGGATATTGGCTTGGCAGAACATCAAGAACAAATCGTGTTGTGATACTTAATCAGTGGATAAGAAGCAATGACAGGGTGAACAGCAACTGGTTTATAAGCGGTCTTCCCGGCTCGGGAAAATCAACAGCAATCAAGAAGATACAGACCTGTGAATATTCCTTTGGAACAAAGATAATTACTCTTGATCCGGAGGAGGAGTATGTTGACCTGGCTGCCCATCCGGATATAAACGGTGATGTCATTGACTGTGCCGGAGGTTCCACAGGACGCATCAATCCCCTGCAGGTGAAGTATTCTCCGAGAATAACAGAGGATGATCTCAATGACGGAGAGAATCTTAACGATTATATGGTTTACGATGAGGAGATGGGAATATCTGATCTTGCCCTTCATATTCAGAATCTGAGGGTCTTCTTTAAATTATACTTTGGTGCTGAGAGTTTCGATGCCGGAATAAAAACGGCATTGGAGGAATGCATTATTGAGGTATATCGTGATTTTCATATCACATGGGATACAGAGATTGCTTTTTTACAGCCGGAGGATTATCCGGTAATCCGTGATTTATATAATAAGGTTGAGGAAAAATCAAAAAAGCCGGACTTATCACAATATAAACAGTCGGTATATGACAGGCTTAAGGATTTGCTGTATTCAATAGCTTATGGTGCGGATCAGTTTATATGGAATGGACCGACAACCATAAATCCACAATCCGATTTTATTGTACTTAACTGCTCAAAGCTGCTTGAGCTTGATGAGAATGTCAAGAGAGCACAGTTTTTCAATCTCACAAGCTGGGCATGGCATGAGATGTCCAAGGACAGGAGCCAGAAAGTTATTTTCGGAATTGATGAAGGATATCTCTTTGTAGACCCGGATTATCCGGATTTAATGAAGTTCGTGAGGAATGTTTCAAAAAGAGACAGAAAATATGAGGCCGGACTTATGTTTATAACACATTCGGCAGTGGACGTTCTCGATCCTGCTGTAAAGAGGTTCGGACAGGCTATAATAGATAATTCATGCTACAGGTTCATTATGGGAACGGACGGCAAAAACCTTCAGGAGACGGTGGATTTGTTCAATCTGACGGAAGGGGAGCAGACAATACTTGCTTCAAAGAGCCGAGGAGTCGGAATATTATTTGCCGGCAGCGTGAGACTTGATATGAGGCTTGAGGTAAGCAACGAGATGCTTGAAATGTTCGGAAAGAGGGGCGGCAGATAGTGAAGAAAGCACTGATTGCAATTGTGCTTGTTGTGATGGCACCTTTCCTGCTGCTGGTTCCCGTGATAGGTGCTGCCTCATCTGTGGATGGCTTTTTTGATCCGGACAGTGGAGAGGATTTTGACGTGGAAAATTATAAAACATCGGATACTGTCCTTAAGATTACATCTTGGTATGAAGAATACATAAGCGGATATGAAAAACAACTGAATGACAGGAAAAAGGAAGTAGAAAAGGAACACACAACCACTGAGACTGTTCCAAAGGAAAAACCGCAGAATCCCTCAGAAGAGAAAGAGATTAAAACGGAATCACGGAAGGTAACAAAAAAGCCTCAGTTAATTGTAGGAAATAAAGACCGTGACCAAAAATCAGATGAAATGACCTTATATGACCCGGATGAGCCGTCAACGAAACCCGGCGGACCGTCAGCAAAACCCGGCGGACCGTCAGCAAAACCCGGCGGTACATCAGCAAAACCCGGCGGTACATCAGGTGATAAAGGGAATGCTCAAGAAAGTGATGACGGCTCAGAGGGAGAAGACGGTGAGCAGGAAACGGAGACTCAGGAGACAGAGCAGAGGGAGGTATGCCATGTCAATGTCATCATTAAAATGGATGAATTTCCGGTAAGTGCTCTACTTGCATATTATCATGTGCGGGTAATAAAAAGTATGCTCGATGGAGATGGCATTAAACCACCTAAAAAGGATGATATAAAGGATATGCTTGCAGCCATGACGTCATGCACTGAAAAGCCGGATGATAATAGTGAGGATTATCATATCACCATGACCTTTAAATCATATAAACAACTTCCGGGTGTGATGTTTACTAAATGGCAGTTATCTGAGGAGAAGCTGTCAGAATATACCGAACGATACCTCAATGTAACAGAAATGGTGTCAGGCTGGATTGACGAGAATTTAAGTGCATTTGAGAAGGAGGACGCGGAGGCGGACACAGATGGAGAATAAACAGCATAATAAGAATTTAATGACAATAGTGGTGTGTGTGGCGCTTTCAATTGTCAGCCTTGTCATACAATATTTTTTTAAGGGTGGGATGTGAAGATGGTCTACTATATTACATCTCCGACATATCAGGCAGTAATTACATCAGTGCTCCATGAGACAGAACAGATTATCGCCGGCGGTGATAGCATATCGGAGATATATGTCAGCAAATACATAAAGGAACAGATTAATAATCTCTCAGGTGTGGACATGATGATTATTGATCTGTCATGTGTGCTTGATCTTGATACGGAAATTATATCAAGCCTTGAGACCGTAAAGGTTATGTATGGACAGATGAGAATAATTATTCTGGCAACGCAGCTTAGGACAGGAAGCGAACTTTTAATCAAATGTGTGCAGATGGGCATATATGACATCATAACTGCGACTGATTTTGTGGAGATTAAGGATGAGCTTACCGGATGTATAACAGAAGGCAAGCAGTACAGGGATGCGCTAAGATATTTAAAGCCGCAGGATGATAAGACGGAAGGAAAACAGGTGCGTATTAAACAGAAGCAGAATGCCAATCGCGTGATGATTGGCTTTGCCGGAAGCCGGGCAAGAGTGGGGACAACCCATAATGCCATTGTCACTGCCAATACGCTGCGCCGCAGCGGCTACATGGTTGCACTGCTTGAGATGTCCTCTGCCCCGGTCTTTGCGGACATAAAGGAATCCTATGATGAGGAGTCTGAGGATGCTCTTCATTTTTCTGTCAATGGAATAGATTATTATCCATCTGTGCAGGCAGCGGAGGTCAATTCAATAATGGCCAAGGCATATAACTTTCTTGTTATAGATTTCGGCAGCTTTGATGATATGGATGATATCACATTTAATAAATGTGAGGTTCCGGTAATTGTTGCCGGAAGTAAGCCATGGGAGCTTGATGCGCTTAATGCAGTTTTTTCAAGGGTAGTACATGAAAATCTTACAAGATATAATTTCCTGTTCAACTTTACAGACGAAAAGTACCGGGATGATATAAAGAACGGAATGGCGGAGCTTAAGAATGTATTTTTTGCTCCGGTGACAATGGATCCTTTTACAGCGGTTGAGAATGGGCTGTGTGAACAGCTCTGCGGTGATTATTTTGATAGGAGCGAACAGCCGGACAAAAAGAAGAGGGGGTTATTTGGTGTATGGAAAAAGAAAAACAGATAGATGAATGTCTTGAGCTTATTAAGAAGATGTATTCCATCAATCAGGAAAGAGAGGAGCTGATTGAGCAGCGGGCTGAAAAAGAGGCAGAGTTTAAGGCATATCTGAGTGAACAGGATAAGGCTATAGAAGCGGCAAAGGACAGGTTCAATGTCATTGGCCGGACGGTTATAGATACGGATATCAAGAATACAGGTCATTTGCGGGATGAAGTGAAAAAATGCCTGGAGCTTCTCGGAGTTGAATTCAAGGGGGATATGCCAATTACCGGAAATATACATAATGAACCATATAAAGGCTTCATATCAGGAGACAATAAAGAGGTGGGAACAAAGGTTGTTTATGGTGACAGCATAGATGCCGTTCTTGACAAAGCAGCAAGGATTTCAGACAAGATAAGTGCATATACCAATGTCAATATCGGGGTGCTCAATAAAACAGAAGGACAATATATTGATTTTCGTAAATTTGACATTGCCAAAAGATATGATATTTCCAACGTATATCTGACGCTGCCCCATGTTGATAAAGAGGAATATTCACAGATGATTAAAAGCCTGAAAGCAGAAGGCGCAAGGTTCAATTCATATATTAAGAAATGGTACATACCACATGAACTGTCACAGAAGGAATTCTTTCAGCCATACATATCGGAGTTGCCAAGGCAGCGCGATTATTCAAGACAGCGGAACTATACATCGCAGGAGCTTTCACTTGTATGTGGTTCAACAGGTAAAACCGTCAATGACATGCTTTCAAGGAATGACGGATATGTGCGGATTACTTACGAAGATAATGGCAGAGGGCGCATAGCACCTAAGGCAGAGTTTTGTGAGCATAAGACACCGGATGAGACGGAGCATGCCGGTAAATGGCTGTCAGACACGAATGTAAGGACAGTTCTGGTAGAAGGCAGGGAAATGAGCAAGGATATACTGTATGCCGGCAAAGGCTACAGGATAAATCCTGAGGATGAGATACCTAAGAAGACACCCTACGCGGCAATAACAGGCGAAGAGGATGCCGGTGGAAAATATTATACAATCTACGGGGTGCATGATATAAGCGGTATGGTATGCCGCCTGTCGCCAAGAAGATTTGATACAAGTGAGCAGGCTGAAAGCAATGTACCGGAGGGACATAAGCTGATTTCACCGGAAGAGCTGAAATCAGAAAGCAAATTATATGAGGATGTATGGTCAAAGCTGATTAAGGATGATATTGAAAACAGCGGTTATGGATATAGCTGTTATATGGTTAAGAATATCAAGCTTCTCAACTATGAGACCAATAAGTCATGGAGCCTTAAGGACATCAGTGCAGTATATAAACAGCTGGATGGAGAGAAGCTTCCGGATGGCATAAGTGAGCTTGCCGGAACCTATATAAAACGCATAGGCGATGAATGTGTGAATCTGCAGCGCATGGAGTTTCAGGCGGAAGCATTTTGAAAAATTATATAAGGAAGGATGGACTGCTTAAGTGAAAATGTCAAAGTTTTTTTCACAGGCGGAAGAACAAAAGCAATCAGAGATAACAAATCAGGAAAAAGAGTATGCTCTTCCGGAGAAAGAGATAACAGATAAGGTCATTGGATATTTTACATCCGGAAATAATATTGCAAGGCTCAACATGGTTGAGCGCGGAAACCTTGATAAAGAGAAATTCGCTGAGGAAGTAAAGGCATATATTAGGAACCGGTATACGTCAGATGATGATGAGAGTACAGCTAGAATTTATAAAGGGTTCAGCTCATTTATCTGGGGCTACTATATATTGGACCCGCTTATTGATGACCCGGACATATCGGATATAGTCATATATGACGCAGGCAGAATTTACATAAAGAAGCTTGGAATACGGTACAAAGCGGATATTGTGTTTAAGGATGAATCAGACTATGAGAGGTTCGTTGAACGCTGCAGCTTAAGAAACCATGTGAGCCTCAGCATGAACAACAGTGTTCAGAAGTGGACGGACTGGTCGAATGATAAGTACATATTACGTTTCACGGCAGTCACGAAGCTGCTTGCATCGAACAGGGTGACAACGATGCAGATGCGAAAGCACCCTAAGCAGAAGAAAACATTTGATACACTTATAGCCGAGGGAATGCTGACAAATGAGATGGCCGAGATAATTCAGAAGAAGCAGGCAGCCGGAGAAGGTTTCTTAATCTGCGGAAAAAATGCGGGAGGAAAAACAACACTTATAAACTCAATGATTGAGACAATACCTGAGCAGTATTCAATTTTCTGCGTTCAGGAGGCAGAGGAGCTTTTTTCGGCAAAGGAACGCAATTTTGGAGGATATCATATTATCGATGGACGCGGCGAAAATAAGATTAACTATTCGCTCGGTGACATGGTGACAGCGGCACAGACAATGGATATTGATGTGATAATACTTGGTGAGATTAAGGGTGCTGAGGCAAGACAGTTTTTAAGTGCTGCTCATACAGGTGCCATCTGTTATGCGTCGACCCATGCTGAGTCAGTTGAAGATGCATACATAAGACTATGTGATTATACCAGACGAGTGTCCGACATGACCAATGAAGAAATTTTGTATATGTTAAAGAGTCTTAAAAATGTCATTTTTATCAGGAAATACAGACTTATTGAAATGGCGGAGTGCATCTGGAACCCTGACAAGAAATGCCTTGATTTTAAATATCTTTGCAAAGATGGAAAGGCGGTGCATTGATGAAGCCTGTAATAATAGTCCTGCATTGCCTTATTCTGAGTGGAACTGCATTTATGGTGTTTGCGGCAATCCGGTATATGGCAGGCAGGAGACTGATAAAAAGCAGTCTTATAACAATATATGAAAAATTAAATTCAGCAGGAGAAAAAAGAAGGCTGTCAGAAAAGCAGATAATGCAGATGTACGGCACTGCTAATAAGAAGGGGCTGATTAACCACATGGATGAGAACTTACGATACAGTGGAATCCAGACCAAACATCCAATACTTACAACAGAGCTGTATCTTGTTATATCCGTGATTGTCATAACAATGAGTATTGTACTGGTATTTTTAATAGGAGGCAGCTTGATATATGGAGCTTTGGCTGCCTGTGTGACTGTTCTGGCAATGGAACTGTATTTTAACAGCTGTCGTCAGAGGAGGTACGAACAGGTTGAAGAAGAGCTTGTACCGTTTATCAATTCAATTGATGCTTACGCAGGTGCCACCGATGACATTATGAGCATTCTGGAAAAAAGTATACCTGTTATTACCGGTCCGCTAAAAGACGCGGTATTTTTCGCTGTGACACAGTCGAAAAGCTCCGGAAACAGTCCGGAGGTGCTAAGGCAGCTTGAAGACAGCATTGAGCACCCTTTTTTTAAGAAGCTTGTCAGAAACCTTGAGCTTTCTTCACGGCACAGTGCCAACTATAAAGACATCATAACAGAATGCCGCAGCCAGCTTGACGAGGCAACAAGAAATGCCAGGATGCTTGAGGAAATATACCGTAACGGAAGACATGACATAATCGTACTGATTATATGTGGGGTGCTGTGCGTTGTGATGGCACTTATCGGTATTCTTGATTATGATGTAATCCCGTTTTTCGTCAGCATGTGGGGCACGCCTGCCGGGAGAAGCATACTCGTGATGTGCGTCGCAGCACTTATGGCAGCATTTTACATAGCATTCATAGCATCACAGAAGCGGGGGCACGAATGAGCGAAATATTACGGTTTATCGACAATAATTATTTATATATGGTAACGGGAATAACCATTGTGTTATGCGTCCTTGTTTTTGTATTTATTCAAAGGTACATGTATGGAGCAATTCGCAGTACATACCAAAGGGCAAAGCTGCAGCTTGTCAATGCGATGCAGCATAATAAGAGTCACAGTGCATTATCGTACAATTATCAGGCACAGAGACTTAACAAGCTCGGGGTAACCTATTATACACGCGGTAAAGTTACGCCGCTGGTATATTTAACATATAAGATAGCTGCTCTTACAGCGGGGTTTATAATCGGAATGATGTTTAACTTTCCTCTGGGCATAGTATTAGCTTTCACCGGTTATATAATACCGGACAAGCTCATAGAGCAGCGAAATAAAGATGACAATAAAAAGATGCTCAGCAGCGTTATGAATATATATGATATTATGCTGCTTCAGATAAATTCAGGGGAGTACATCACCCATGTCCTTATAGATGCCTACCGGGTCACCACGCATCCAAGACTCAAGGCGGCACTCATGGATCTCACGGGTGATATCGCCTCGACAAATAATCTGGTCCTGTCAATGGAGATGTTTGACAGCAAGTTCGACAACGATAATATCCACAATCTTGTTGTGCTTGTCAGACAGCTTTCAGATACCGGCTCAGTTGCCGGTCTGCTAAGTGACATAAAAAAACGTCTCGATAAGCTGCAGGAGAGCTATAACAGCAGTGAGCGTACAAGGATAAACAGGCTCATTGCTGTGAGTACGGCGGTCATAGCATTTGCCGCCATTGCCGTTTTAGGCTATGCATTCGTTCTCGGCATAGCGGATTCGGCTAAATTATTAACACGATAATATGTTTAGGGAGGAAAAGAAAAAGATGAGAAACGCTGCAGTGAATTTTAAGAATTACATTATGAGAAAGGAGGCAGAGGCTCTTGCACTGATATATGCTCCGAAGCTTAAGAAGCAGGGCAGTGCCATTGTTGCAGAAATTATTCTGATTGTGGTTGTTATAGCACTTGCCGTTGCATATAAGGCAGGGGCATTAACATTTCTGAATGACCTTTGGACGTTTGTCACTGCAAGTACCAAGTCGGCACTAAATTAAAATTATGATGAAAAAATTGTGGACTGTAAAAAAGAAGGGTGTTGGAAACTTTGTAAGCTGCATGGTTGCGCTGGTTTTACTTATGGCAATGATGATATTTTCTGTTACTACATACGCCAATCTCAATCTTGCAATTAAAAAGAGCAGGATAGAGCGGAGCTTTATGCTGCAGATGGAGGCTGAGGGGTATCTGTCTTTGTCAGCGAGGGATGCACTTACCCAGCAGCTTACGGACATGGGGGTTGAGCAGATATCATTTGCAGGTACTACATTGTCCCCGGCTGGATATGGCAATATTGTAACACTCTCAGTGACAGGGCGTATAAAGATGACAAACATTGTGGGAATGAAGAACCTGTTTGAGTTCATAAGGGGGGATGACACAAGTGATTTCAAGATTTATCAAAAATCCACGGCTAAATACTAAGGTGCCGTATTCACCAGTCCGGCTTATGTTTAATAAGAAAAAAGACGGTATTGCATTGCTGCCGATGGTGGCTGTGGTAATGGTCTTTCTTGTGCTGTTGTCCAACTTTATGTACCGCAGGGAGCTCATACAGATCAATTATGAAAAAATAGATACGTCACTTACGGATGCACTTCTTGCCGGCGGGGTAATTAATTACTCCGCATTTGGCAGGACAGGACAGGTGATGATACAGGAGGAGGGAGATGCTCCTTCTGCCATGGATTATTATTTCGCTAACTCATATAGGCTTTTCACCGAATGCCTGAAAGCCAGTCTGAGACTGGATGATGGCTATAATGCCACTGCTGATATCGGTATCATTGGGGCGGTCAGCATAAAGGGATTCAGGGTTTACAATTATTTTGAGGACGAAAATGGGTTTTACATAACGGAGATAGGTCTTGATAATGGGCGTGGGTATGCCATACGGCACAGCCTTAACGAACCGGTGTACGTCAATGCGAATGATTCCGTGATTGAAATTAAAGAGACATCTGTATACGGTCAAATTGGCTTCCGCTTCAGGCTTGCGTCACAGCCGTTATGGCTTCAAGGCATGCCGCCGGAGTATTTTGAAGATGATTACACGCTCACGAGGCTTATCAGCATTGCAGACTAGATTCAGATTAAGAGGTATGAAGGATGAAAAATGTTGTTTACAAGAGAAAGAAAACACATGATGGCGGAGACGTGAAGGAGCCAAAGGGAATATCGGCAAAGGCTGTACTTTACGGCATCATAGTAACAGCAGTGCTGTATGTCCTGCTGATATTCATCGAGCGTTCAATCGTCAATGCTGATGATAAAACACAGGTATATGTTGCCGTTAAGGAGGTGCCTGACAACCTTGAGGTTACGGTGCTTAACATAGACGATTATTTCGCCATCGAGGACAGACCCGCATCGGTAATACCGGACGGCTGTATTACACATGATACACAGCTGGTCGGATATATAACAGACAGGACAATCAAGAAAAATGAGATTGTCACCGTAACAAGCCTTTCAACTGTCGATGACAGGATTAAGGGTATTGACAATCCAATCGAGGTATCAATCAATGCCTCCAGCCTGTCGCAGTTTGTAGGAGGTGTCCTGAGAACCGGAGATTTCATTAACATATGGTCTGTCAAGACGGATACGGTCAACGGCGAGAAGGTCACAGAGACAAAACAGATATGCAGCCACGCATACATAACAAGAACTTTCGGTTCTTCCGGAGAGACTGCGGCTGAGGGTGATTCAGAGATGGCAGCGATGATAATTAATATTATTATTCCGGCAGAGCAGGAGGAGGAATTTAATACGGCAGTCTCTGAGGGCACACTGCGTGTCGGAAGGTATCTTTATGATGTGGATGAAAGTATGGAGAATGTAACAGTGACAGATGACGAAGAATCATTAACTGATAGCAGCAAAGAACAGGATTATAGTGGTGTGACTGGGACAACTGAGGCAATGGAGACAACGGAAGAAACAACGGCATCAGATGATGGCATGCCGGATGGTAATGACGGCATGCCGGAATATGAGATGCCGTCAATTGATAAGAAAGTCCGATGAGGAGATATCTTATCAATACGGTGGTGGCAGTTGCTGTCATGATAATCCTGTCAAAAGCAGCAAAAAGAGAACTTATTGTAAAAAACAATATCTGTCTGGCAGGGGCGGCTTCCGCACTTGCCGTGGGGAGTTTTATTTTTGATATATATACAATGGTTTTATGGTCTGTGCTCGTCATGCAGTCATACACAGACATCACTGAGCAGCATCTGTACCTGATGCTGCCAAGGCTGCTGGCGGTTATGGAAGTGGCATATTGCCTTGTGCATAGGACATATCTTGATATACCATTGAGTGTAATGATATTTCCAGCCGTTTTGATAGCCGCAGCAATGCTGATACGGGCTTATACTATCGGGGACATGGAACTTCTTCTTATTATTATGCTTCACACATACAACCAGGGAATAAGTCCTAATGAGTATATGGTGAGTTATCTGTCTGTTACCGGTATGGTATTTGCTGTGTATATGATTGTTAAAAACGTGATAGGAATGGTTAAGCACCGGGTTCCGGTTTGGAAGGGAGCATTCGCTCCGGCTATGACAATAGGTTTTTTAATAGTATATTTTAACATTTTAATGCATTGAGGTGAACTCAGTTCACCTCTGCGTTTTGAATTATGCAGTGTATGGTTGCTACAAGGGTTCCTTGACAACTGAATATTGATACGTCTTAAATTATAATAGGATATGGAGTAAAAAAGAGCATGTCAAAGTCATACATAAGAAAAAAAGCACCGTATTTCTACGATGCTTTTCTCCTGCCATACGAACCTCTTTCCTTTTGTAATTTTTAAGGCATACACAATTAGTCAGATTGTAATGTCACGATAAGGCTGGTGTTTGTAATGGACTTATTTTATTTGCTCAAGTTATCATTATGCTACTTGATAGATTTTTGTCAAGCAAACTGATATAATGAAGAAGAGGTGATATGATGTTTAACAAGAATTTGTTCCTTTCATTATGAAAGATAAATGTGCGGAAAATAGTGAATATGAGGTTATAAAACGAAAAGTATATGTATAGAGGTGAAATAAATGGATTGTGCATTAAAACTAAATGCTTTGGTATATGATGAAATAAATTTCACTCGGTTAGGCATGCAAAATGAAAATGAATTAAAACTCATGCTTTCTGTGGGAGTTGGAACCAATAAAGATGATGAAAAATTAAAAAAGGTTTCAGTGAGAATTGATGGAGAAAAAAAGGAAGAGTATAACTTTACTGTTCAGGTTTTTTTACATTAACAGAAGGTATGTCAATGGAGGAAGATAAGTTGTTACAGCAGAATGCGGTAGCCATAATTATGCCATACATTAGAAGTGAGGTTTCTATTTTGACTGCTCAGCCGGGAATGGATACAGTTGTTTTGCCTCCATTGAATACTGTAGAATTGCTAAATAAGTTAATATAATGTTTTATATCTAATTAAGACGTATGTAAACAGAATGCATACGTCTTTTTATTGGGGCTCTTTGTTAATAGATGAAATGTCGACAAAATAGTAAAAATGTTTATACTATTTATGTGGCGAAATCTGCGGCTATACGTTATAATATAAGCACAGAAGAAAATATAAATATCTTAAGTAAAAGTAAGTGTTATATTAGAAAGGAATAGATTCAACTGCCTGAGCATTTTAAAATAGGTGGTTACCGGAATGATGCGGTACTGGAATGTTGGATATGAAAGGGGATAGGCTTATGAATAACTCGATTATATTTCTGGATACACCATTTGAAACAAAAGAAGCTGATTGGCTTTTTGAGAATACAGGAAGAATATCTGTAGCTTTAGACACGCACAAGAATGGAATTGTAAAAATTATAGCATATTCAGATAATGTTTCCGACAAGAAAGAATTATTTGCTTTAGCCAAAAAAAAACACGGTCATATCATTAGAAATATTTCTGAAAGGGGTGTTGACTATATTGATGAGAACATTATTTGAAGCCATAGAAAATAAAAAAAGTAATAATTACGAGATGGTATTAAAAATAAATGAGCAGACTATAAATCTTAAATTTGACAATGGTGCTGCTTATACTGTAATATCAGCATCTGTATTAGACGAAAATTTTTGTGATGAAAGGGCTGAATATTTTGAAAAGATATTACTGGAAAAGGCACAACAATATGAACAGGATAATGAGCTAAAAGCACCATTTGAAAAAACATTTGTATCTGCTTCAGGAAATCAAATAAAAGGCTATTTGGTCGATTCTCCCAATGTAACAATAGGCAATTACAAAATTGAACATTTCTATTATTATTTTATTCCACAAAATAAAAGACCCATTGCTCTATTAGGAAATGATTTTTTAAGATTCTGTGAATATACTCATAAAATTGAAAGGAATATATATATTACCAAAATAGATACGGTGGCATATAAATCCTATTATGAAAATGCAATAGATATAGATGAAATAAGTGCTTTAATAGATGAAATGGCATTGAATGAATTTGATATAGAACGATAGATATTTTGAAGACGTATGTAAATAGAATGCATACGCCTTTTTATTTGTTAATAGATGAAATGTCGACAAAATAGTAAAAATGTATACACTATTTTTGTAGCGGAATTTGTAATTATACGTTATAATATACTCATAGAAGAAAATATACATAATGCGAAAGAAAGAAGGTATTAGATATGAGAAGATATAGCTTCAACCGCCTTATGACAGCCGCAGTCATAACATCCGTAACCCTTATGACCGCCGCCTGCAGCAAAACATTCGCCCCTGTAAATACCCTTCCGGTGGGTACGGAGCTGCCAGCCGACACATCGACAAGCACTGAGGCGGCATCCACAAAGCAGGACAGCACCACAAATAAGGGTGGCAATACTAAGGAAACTGGGACTACAAAGGAAAGTGGCAATGCCTCAAAGGATACCGGTACAGGCAAAGATACCGGCACAAAGGAATCTGATGCCACCGAAAAGTCCGGCGAAGGTAACGTATCAGCCGAAGCCTCTAAGGATAGCGAAGAGACCACAAAGGCGGGCAGCGACAGCTCAGTGACAACAGCCGCAACAACTAATGCCGAGACCTCAAAGGCAGCTGCAACCGTAATCGAGACCACAACATCAAAGGTAACGGAGTCCACAACAGCCGCAACACAGGCACCAACTGAAAAACAGACAGAGAAAGCTACCGAGAAGGTAACGGAAAGCACCACTCAGGCACCAACTGAGAAGGTTACTGAGAAGCAGACCGAGAAGGCTACTGAAAAGGCTACTGAAAAGGCTACAGAGAAGGCTACTGAAAAGGCTACAGAGAAGGCTACACAGCCTGTTCACACCCACAGCTATGCAGAGACCGTCACAAAGCATCCAACCTGCACGGCAGAGGGAGTCAAGACCTTCAGGTGTTCCTGTGGTGATTCGTATACAGAAACAATTTCTGCAGCAGGACATATCTTCGGAGCATACGTTTATAACAACGATGCCACGGAAACTGCGGACGGCACAGAGACGGCAGCCTGCACTATATGCGGTGCAAAGGACACAAGGACGGCAGCCGGAACCAAGATAGCGCACGTACATAATTACACAGCCGCTGTGACAAAGGCGGCTACCTGTGCAGAGGAAGGTGTTACTACCTACACCTGTTCCTGTGGTCACAGCTACACAGAGCCTATTGCTAAGACAGCACACAGCTTCGGTGATTATATCTACAATGACGATGCTACAACAGAGGCTGACGGCACCAAGACAGCAACCTGCTCCGTATGCGGCGCGACCGACACGGTGACTGCCGAGGGAACCAAGAAGTCGCTCCCTAGCTGGTATGATGAGCACCCGGATATACCGCTTAATCAGACTAGGGGAAGTCAGCACGATGGGTCGCTGGAAGCATACTATACGGATTTCGATTGGACCGGTGCATCAATGGGGTGTCTGTCTTTTGGATACAGCGAAACATCTGTAACTGTAGGTAAGTATGCAGAGGGTTGGGTAATGCATGGTTATCTGTATTAGCAATTAGTCATAAGCAATTAAATATCATTCTATTAAAGACGTATGTAAATTTTATTACACACGTCTTTTTATTATGCGGAAATTTGTAAGGAGGAAATGTATGAATAAGAAAAGAAATTATCTTACAAAAGTTGTTGCTATTCTGCTTACTTGTATTTTATTTATTACAGGTATCAGAATAGAGATTGTTTCAGCGTTTTGGAACAAAGATGAAAACAATGATAACAGAAAAAATGCTATGGTAACTATGGAGCTGATGCATTGTTATCATAAAGATACACACTATGACAATAATGGAAGGCATATTTATAGTGAGAGTGTAATCAACGAGGATAAAGCTGGATGGTTAACTGATATAAAGAATAATCCTAAGAGAAAGCCAGTTAATACTGTAAGCATACGTCCAGGTGTTCTCGGTAACACTCAGGCAGGTCTTGAGTCCATTGATACCAACAAGTACTTCTATGAGTATTCGTTAACCTATGCGGAGTCGGATCTGGTTGACTATGTTCTTATTACCCAGCCGGAGATTACACACTACAGTGACAGCGACAGACCTGCTAATCTCAGGGAAGAGCATGTAAGAATGTACTGGATTGGCAGCTATAATAAATCCATGACAGGAGTTACAGGTAAGTGGACTGAGAATGGATATGATGAAAATGATACAGACATTGGCTGGTGGGACTTCCTATATGAATCATTCCCTACAATCAATACCCAGTTATCGCATCAGACCTGGGAAACCATTGGTGACCATGAGGCTTTCCAGAACAACAAGTCTTTTGTGTTCACCAAGACCATGGGTGAGAACGGCATGGAGTTCATCTTTTTCCTTGAAGGAACCAAGACTTTGAATACAAATGACGGAAGCTTTTATGACATAACACAAGATGATAAATCAGAAGCGGCAGCTAACCATAGAGACCTGATAAGTACAGGCGTTACTCCAGGCTACGGACAGCATGTTAATGCCATCATCGGCATCGTGTTTTATAACACAGTACAGTTCAATGCCAACGGCGGAACACTTGCTGACAACTCAGTATATACATTGCATACTTATAAAGATAGCAAACAGGCGAAAGCTTACGTTTTACATGCAGATGGTTCGGGTAACTGGGTAGATGGTGCTGTAGATATATCTAATCCAAAGTATGGCAACGTTTCCGTCAAAGCTCCTACTCGCTATGGTTATAAGTTCTGTGGCTGGTATGCGGCTGAGACCGGTACAGATGGCAGCTTAAAATATGACACAAATGGAAACATAATCTGCACCGATGTTCCACTATATGATGTCAATGGAAAGGCGGTTCTCACCTATACTGACAACAGCGGGCAGACAAAGGCTTCACCTTACTTTGGCTCTAACGGAAACTGGATTTACAGGGGTAATGTCACAGCGGTGGCTAAGTGGGAGTATATGGGAGCGTATACAGTACATTTTGAAAAGAATGACAATGACAGCGGAAGCACAAGGGCAACAGGAAGCATGTCCGATGAGGTATTTACATACGATGAGAGTAAGGCACTCCCAGCAAACGGATTTTCAAGAGTTGGTTATACTTTCGCTGGCTGGAACAGAAGTGCCGACGGTACGGCAGACAATGGTTCTAACTACAGAGATAAGGCAGTTGTAAAGAACCTCACGCTCATCCCCGGCGGAACCGCCACACTGTACGCACAGTGGAAACCGCTTGAATACACGCTCACCTTCGATTACAGCAAGCCGGGCAATGCAACGGGAACCGTCACCGGAGCTGACGAAGCATCACGGAAGGTCACCTTTGACAGCAGCATCGGCAGACTTCCCGAGCCACAGCTCACAGGCTGGGTGTTCGAGGGCTGGTGCGTAGACGGCACGATAGTGAATGGAAGCTACACAGGCGGCACAAGGCTTAATGGTGATGATATATGGCATTATACAAGCGACAAGACAGCATTCGCAAAATGGACACCTGTCAAATACGAGGTGAGACTCCACAGCAGCGTGCCGGCGGAAGCTCTTGGAACACTTGTAAAGCCTTCCGACAGTGGATTAACTGCTTCGGGATGGAAATGGAAGGAAAATGAGTACTACAGTGCAGTGTTTACCTACGATACAGAAAGCCTTCTTCCTGCCGCACCGGACACATACTCAATTGTCTACACCGCTGGCGGACAGGACACCACGGAATATGCCATAAGCGGCTGGTACAAAAACAGTATTCTCTCCGACTATACAGGCGGCGGTGAAACCAGGAAATGGAACCTCTCAGCTGCCGGCGGAACTGTAATTGACCTGTATCCATCATGGCGTGACACCTCCGCGCCCGTGATAGATGTAACCCCGGCACATACCGTAAATCCTGATGCGGACAATGATGCTGTAAGGAGCATCGACATAACCATAACCGTGACGGAACACGGCTCAGGACTGAGGACGGATAACAGCTATGAGTACGGCTTCTCCGCTTCTGCCTCCGCCCTGCCTTCGGAATGGGAAAGCTACGGCAGTGCCGCCTCCCCTTCAGGCTTTACCACTTCACTTCCTGACCTTGGAGCCTCAATGGACGGATATTACTATCTGTGGGTGCGGCAGGTGATGGATAACAGCGGCAGCCTCTCCGTGAGCCCTTCCGCACTCGCAACAGTCAACAGCTGCCATGTGTACGGCATATATGTATTTGACAACACCGCCCCGCAGGGAACGGCAGACTATACGGAAAACAACCTCACCCTCGGTCTTTACAACGATTCCATAACGGATTCACCTTATGCCGTGATGACCATACATGACCCGCATGATAACATAGCCGGAATAGCCGGATATGTTCTCAGGATAAGCGATGCCGCCGGCCCGTCAAACAGTGTTGACCATGCTTTCACACCTGATGACGGTTCAGGAACTTATATCTGCCGCTTCAACCTGTATGACAGTCTTCCGGATGCAGAGGACATCGAACAGGTCAGTATGTGTATAGTCTCAAAGGACAAGCTTGGCAATGAAGTCACTATTCCGATAACCCGGTATGATTTCGGAACCCTGCAGACCGGGGCGGCTATACGTGCGGAGGATATAGGGTACAGGGATGTAGGAAGTGCAGATGAATATGTATATGAAAGAGATAATTTCCGTGTGGAAGCATACATAGAAGCCGTAACCGGAGGCACACAGTTTAAAGCGGGGCAATGGGGGACGGTGAGAATATATACATTCGGATACGTTGATGAGGTTGAGATAGATTTCGGTTCGCTTATGAATTATTACAATCCTCAGTATGACAGGGTTCCTACACTTATAAAAACAACGATAGACAGCCGGTTGTCACTTATGTATAGACATGAATTTTCGGTACCACTTTACTGCACAGACAGCAGTTTTAATGATACAAAGGTTATAGGTTATAAGAAAGGGGGCATGGAGCAAAGATATGTTGTCTATAACGTAAAGGGCAGCATACTTGATGATATCAGGACAATATTGAAGTACAAAATTTATTAAAACACAGCGAAAGTGCCGGAGAGGAGAATGTATATGGATACAAAGGAATTTCGCAGGCAGATAGCAGAGAAATTCATTGATTCTTTAAAAGAAAATCCGGAACATTGGCAGAGACAGTGGTCTGTTTCCGGAGGCAGACCGGAAAATTGTGTATCACACACAGTCTATAGCGGAATTAACAGGTTCAACCTTACATTTGCTGCAATCCAGAAGGGCAGCGATGATATGAGATGGGCTACATTCAAGCAGATACAGCAGCAGGGGTGGCACCTGAAGAAAGGTGCCAGGGCAGTACCGGTTGAGTTCTGGCAGCCTTATGATAAATACACGCACAAGGTTGTGCCATGGGATGAGTATAATAATGCTGAAAATCCGGAGAATTATGGACTGCGCAGCAGATATCATATGGTGTTCAATGCAAAGGACATTGAAGGGATTCCGCCGGAAGTAAAAGTACATAACAACATCACACAGAACGAGGCAGTAGACAGGATTATTGATGGCATGGCAATAAAGGTTTTAAATGACAGTCCGGACAAGGCATACTACAGTGTCACGAATGACGATATTCATCTTCCGCGAAAGGAAGTGTTTGATAATGACCATGCCTATAATTCAACACTGTTGCATGAGCTGTCACATGCAACAGGAGCAAAGAACAGACTTGACCGTGTGCAGTCCGGAATCATGAGCACATCAGACTATGCTGTTGAGGAACTTGTGGCAGAGATATCATCATGCTTTACCGGTGCTGATATCGGGCTGCAGTATGAGCCGGCAGAATTTAAGAATCATAAAGCCTATGTGCAGAGCTGGATAAGTGCGATAGAACAAAAGCAGGAAGTACTGTTTGAGGCTATCAGGCAGGCAGACAGGGCTGCAGATTATCTGCTTGAGAAGGGAGGGCTGCTTAAGGTGAATGAGAATGAAAATGAGAATTTAGAGGAGGTGACGGAGAACAGCACACAGTCTGTGGATAGTATGAGGACACCTGAAACCATTGCTATTAATAGTGAGCTTGAGATTGTAAAGCTTACAGGAAACCTTAAATTCAAAGACAGCGTTGGATATACAATGCCGGAAGGCTACTGCTTTATGCACCCTGAGAAGGGGTACCTGGCATTTGCCGGAAATACCATGCCGTATATGCCTCTTGGTGGAAAAAATGCATTGCTTAATATACAGAAGGATGGTGGCTTTTTGAGTTTCGACGATATGGCATGGGTTAAGCCGGTTGAAGAGCCGGTTGCGGTGCATAAGAGTATTGAAGAAAAAGAGAAAGTTGGTGATAAAATAAATGAGTATATTGAGTGTATGGTAAAAAATAATGATATCAGCAGCACTAAAAATTTTTATAAATATCTTGATGAAAAAAGAGAAAACTTAGCTGATTTGCTGAAGTGGCGTTCGTTGGGCGGTACAATGCTTAATGAAAAGCTGCCTGAAGGGTATGAGCAGGCGTGCTTTGGGCTATTAAAGGAGTTTATGCCTGAAAAGGTTAATGATTTTGAGCTTTCAAAGGAGTGTTACAAAGCCTTTAAAAAGGATGTGGAGGTCAACGGCTATCAGCCAACGGCATATCTTATGTCAAACTACTATTATATGATGGAGAAAAGGGGAAGAGAGACTCCGGCAGCTCTGTCGGAAATCTCCAAGGAGTATCTTGAGGGCAGCTCAGATCCACTGGTTAATAACATAGGAAATGAACTCAAGGCGCAGGAGACTTTGCAGCTGCAGGAAATGGAGCAGTGCAGGTGATATGAGTGAGGTGAACTCAGTTCACCTCACGTAGATGAAAGTCCGGAAGTGAACTCAGTTCACTTCTGGAGGAAAGGGTATGAAATGTATAACACCAGATTTATCATGTCGGATGGCTCTGTAATATACCCGGCATATCTTGACAGGGAAGATAAAGAGAAGCTGCGCAGCCAGCAGGGAAAGCAGAGGGAGTATCTAAGATGTGGGTGCAGGCTTGATAAAAACCTATATTACAGACTTTCAGAGGATTTAAAATTCTATCCTGAACACAACAATTATGAACATGATAAGTATTGCTGCCGGTACCGTGAGAACGGCAGGAACCGGAGAATAACAGCGTATATGTATGATGATTCATCGGATGAGATAACAGCGTTCTGCAGTTTTAATCCAAGATCGTTCAGCGATGGAGAAAAAAACTATCCGGATGACAATGAACAGGAAGAGACATCAGAGGAATTGCCGGAGGGTGAAATCATAGTCGAAGGTGCTATGCCGGAAAAGGGTGATGTGAAGGAGAAGAAGGAGCCAAAGCTTGGAATGCCTGAGCTTATCAGGAGCCTTAATGTTGATACCTTTACGGATGCTGTAATGCATAACATAAAGCCCAAAAGCAGGGATTCATTTTCAAAGTCCGTTTACAAACGTATGAGGCATGTGCGGATAGCCAAGATGAAAAAGCCTATAGGTGAACTGTCACTTGAAACTGATGGTGTAAGATTTGTATATCTTAAATATGCTGATACCTACGAACAGACAGAAAAAGGCTATACAAAGTGCTATATAGATACGCTGGATTCCGATGGAAAAACATATAGAAATCTTGTACATCCGGATGCACTGAGAAAAGCGGTGAAGGCTTTTGTGAAGGCATACGGCATAGAGCCTGATGGAAATACGATGATTGCCGGCTTTCAATATGTTAAGAAGGGGCGCTCCGGGTATACCTACAGGATTATTGGAAGGCTGCATATATTTCAGGTATCAGGCAATGGCATATACAGCAGGACACTTGCTGAGCAGGGAATATACAACGCGCTGGAAGACATTGCATCGAAAAATAAAGATATATGGTATATGATTCCTCCGGAGGATCCGAATGTGGCTGCAATTGTTTATGTTGAAGGACAGCCTAAAAGCTTAGTCCTGGCAGTCCGCTCAAAAGCGGATCAGGTTATATCGTATGACACGGAGCAATATGTTCTTGGAGTTGCAGACAATCCGGATTTGGTAACTGCGGACAGCATAAGACAGTCTTTACAATGAATGTCAAATGCACTGAAACATGCATGAAATGGGGCTTTTCGTGGATGTCGACAATTTTGTAATAAATGTCGACACTATTATTGTAGCGTTTTCACACCAATTGTGCTATCATTAAATCACAAGGAAGGGGGACGGATATATGAATGTTTCAACAGATTGTGTTTTAGTGAACGAAATGCTACAGGATGAGCGCGATGAGCTCTATGAAAGACTTGTCCTGTTAAGGAAAAGGACAGGAATGTCGGTTAGGGAGTTTGCAGAGTTCGCGGGAATTCCGGAGAATACATATAGGACATACGAGGCAAAGAATCCAAGGTATCGTAATCACCTGAAGAGTTATGTTATAGACCTTTTAGAGTACAAGCTCACGATGGAAGGAAAGCTTCCTGGAACTAACGGCAATAATGTTATTGACTGGATGGAGAGAATCTATAACATGCTTGCAGTCAGCTATGAGTTCAGACCGGTGCGGAAAGTGAGCTTCATCGATGGCAGAACACAGGAAAAGGAGAGTTAGTAAATGATATCATTCTTAAATTCAATCGACGATGAAAAGAAAGCTGTTATGAAGATGGAAATACGCTATAAAAAGGCCGAAAGCGAAAGAGAGCAGTGTTCACTGAATAATCTGATTAAAGTAGTTGACGGAATATTTAAGGATTGTGGAATACCAAGGAAAGAAGGGAATCATTTGTATATTGGAAATGGTGATGAGCATGATTATGCACGGTTTGGAATGGTGTATGAGGCTTTGAATGGGTGGATTGCTTTTTTAAAAAGAGTAGAAATATGGAACTTTCATAATGAATATGGGGAATCAGAGGATTTTGCCACTTCATGCAAAGAGAAAGCAAGCATTTAATGACAGAAGCCAGAAAAGAGATGGCATAGGTTTTTTTATTTTCACGATACTTATTTTACATTTTATTTTTTTTGATATGGATAGATTTAGATAATGGAGATTTATTGAAAGGAGTTAATAATGTCGTCTAAAGCAGTTGAAATGGAATTAGGCAAAAAGAAAAAGCTATACGCACGTCCGGCAGATGCAAAAGAGATATTCAGCATGGGGGCTAACACCCTTATGAGAGAGGCTAAGGAGGCAAATGCGGTATATCGTGTTAAGGGAATGGTTCTAATTAACATCGAGGAAATGGACAGATATATTCATAGATTTGCTGACAGGTCATGATGGATGGCAGGGAGAAGAAAAGATTCAAGGGGGTATGCATTATATAAGGGAGAGTACGAAAGAAAAGATGGAAGCTATTGTTATCAGTATAAAGCTTCAGATGGCAGTAGACCATGCATATATGCGAATACGCTTGCTGAGTTAAGAGAGAAAGAGGATAAGATAAAAGGTCTTAAATATGATGGAGTTGACTACGCAACTATAAAGAGACTCACGGTTAATGATGTTGTCGACAAATACATATCACTCAAGTTTGCGCTTCGTGGTACAACCAATATGGTTTACACGGACATGTATGATAAGCATATACGAAAAAGCTTTGGCAAATATAGAGCTTTTGATGTAAAATATTCAGATGTAAAGAGTCTCTATTATAGAATTATGAAAGAAGGGGATATTGATGTTGGTACACTTAATGTTATAGACAGCATACTAAGGCCTGCATACAGAATGGCGGTTCGAGACAGGGTGCTTAATTTTAACCCTATAGATGGAGTATATGGTGAGATTAAGAGAGAATGTAAATGGAAAGGTCAAAAGAGAGAGCCACTTACTGAGAGAGAACAACAGATTTTTTTCAAGTATCTTGAAAGCAGCGAAGTGTATCGACACTGGTATAATATTTTTGCAGTCATGGCCGGAACAGGAATGCGTGAGGGTGAAATTACAGGTTTGTTACGTGAATCGGTAGATTTTGATAAAAATATTATCATCGTCAAAGGCGCGTTGAAATATTATAAAAAAGATAAAGAGGAAAAATATAAACTTTATTTTGAGGAAACCAAGACACCAGCAGGGGATTATAGAATAATTCCGATGTTTGATTTTGTAAAAAACGCGATTCGTGATGAACTTGATATTCAGGAGCTTCTTGGTGGGTGTAAAGCGAATGTGGATGGTCATAAAGATTTTGTTTTTACTTCAAGGAATGGTATGCCATATACTGATCAGAACTTAAATTTGGCAATTAAAAGAATATGTGCTGCCTATAATCGAGAAGAAGAACAGACGGCCAGACTGGAAGGACGTGAGCCGGAGCCGCTTAATAAATTTACCTGTCACGTTCTGCGACATAGCTTTTGCACACGATTATGTGAAAATGATGTTAATATGAAGCTTGTACAGAAGATTATGGGACATTCCAAAATACAAACAACCATGAATTACTATGCAGACATAACAAGAGATAAAGAATTAGAACTATTTAAGGTATTGCCGGAAGTTATAAAAATCTAAAAAATAACTTGAATTGGGAGGTGGCGAGCAACTTAAGCGCCATGGATATAATTCTCCCCAAAGTTAAAACTTCGGGGAGTGTTTAAAATGCTTTATATTGCATACGGAAAAATTACTGCACAGCATAAAAAAGTGATGAAAAGTGGTGATATAAAATATAGTAAAACAGCTAAAAAAGGTTAAAATGTATCAATGAAACAATACTATAGTTAAAAAGTCAAAATTGACAATATTATAACACATAAAGTAAAAAAGGGAATAGGAAAAATTATAAAAACTGTGTGAATTTTATTTTGCGTTATATTTTAGTATTGTTTTGATTTTGTATGCCAGAGTGTCACTTACATCGTAAATAACGCAGCGCTTTTGAACGGAATTTCTCTTGTAGCCGAAGGCTGTTGTGTCGGTGTAGGTTGAGTTTGCACAGTAGAGTGGAACAAAAAATTCATGCAGGTATAGCTTCTCCCTTTCCGGTGGAACTATGTCGGTTCTGCTTAAATCAGGGTTGGTATCGTATGCAGGGAGTATGAATTTCTTTATGGAGCCGAAGTCGGCGGAAACATTGTCCACATAGCCGAAAACATATATTCTTAGCTGCCCCTTGTGACCACCCATAAATGTTGTACCCGAAGCCTTGTAGGAAATGTTTTCAATATATGCCTCAACGCGGAAATAGTCACGGATATATTTATATGATGTGGGAAGTGGAGGTGATGAAGCATCGGGAACGTCGGAAAGCTCCCTGTACCCTATATCCTCTGCGCGTATAGCAGCTCCTGTCTGCAGGGTTCCGAAATCATACCGTGTTATCGGGATGGTCGCTTCATTGCCAAGCTTGTCCTTTGAGACTATACACATCCTGACCTTTTCGATGTCCTCTGCATCCGGAAGGCTGTCATACAGGTTAAAGCGGCAGATATAGGTTCCTGAACCGTCATCAGGTGCGAAAGCATGGTCAACACTGTTTGACGGGCCGGCTGCATCGCTTATCCTGAGAACATATCCGGCTATGCCGGCTATGTCATCGTGCGGGTCATGTATGGTCATCACTGCATAAGGTGAATCCGTTATGGAATCGTTGTAAAGACCGAGGGTGAGGTTGTTTTCCGTATAGTCTGCCGTTCCCTGCGGGGCGGTGTTGTCAAATACATATATGCCGTACACATGGCAGCTGTTGACGGTTGCGAGTGCGGAAGGGCTTACGGAGAGGCTGCCGCTGTTATCCATCACCTGGCGCACCCACAGGTAGTAATAGCCGTCCATTGAGGCACCAAGGTCCGGAAGTGAAGTGGTAAAGCCTGAAGGTGAGGAGGCGCTGCCGTAGCTTTCCCATTCCGAAGGCAGGGCGGAGGCAGAAGCGGAGAAGCCGTACTCATAGCTGTTGTCCGTCCTCAGTCCTGAGCCGTACTCCGTCACGGTTATGGTTATGTCGATGCTCCTTACGGCGTCATTGTCCGCATCAGGATTTACGGTATGTGCCGGGGTAACATCTATCACGGGTGCGGAGGTGTCACGCCATGATGGATACAGGTCAATTACAGCTCCGTCCGCTGTTGAGAGGTTCCATTTCCTGGTTTCACCGCCGCCTGTATAATCGGAGAGAAGACTGTTTTTGTACCAGCCGTTTATGGCATATTCCGTGGTGTCCTGTCCGTCAGCAGTGTAGACAATTGAGTATGTGTCCGGTGCGGCAGGAAGAAGGCTCTCAGTGTCGTAGGTAAACACTGCACTGTAGTACTCATTTTCCTTCCATGTCCACACTGAAGAAGTCAGTTCCCTGTCAGAAGGCTTAACAAGTGTTCCAAGAGCTTCCGCCGGCACGCTGCTGTGGAGTCTCACCTCGTATTTGACAGGTGTCCATTTTGCGGCAGCTGTCTTGCCTGAGGTATAATGCCAGATTTCATTGTCGCCTATCTTTACGGAAGTCCCATCTGCATTCTCTATATACCACCCTTCAAATACCCAGCCTGTAAGCTTTGGCTCAGGCAGCCTGCCTATACCTGCATCAAACGTGACGGTCCGTGACGCTTCGTCTGAATCCCTGAGAGTTCCGGTTGCATTGCCGGGTTTGTTATAATTGAATGTAAGTGTATAACTGCATGGTTTCCACTGTGCATGCAGTGTAACCAGACCATTCGGTATGAGGGTAAGGTTTTTGACAGCCGCACGGTCCGGATAGTTTCTTCCATTACCAGCTGTGCCGTCCGCACTCTCGTTCCATCCGTCAAAATAATAGCCTGTCCTTGAAAAGCCGTTTGCCGGAAGAGTTTCACTCTTATCGTATGTAAATGCCACATCGGACATGCTTCCTGTTGCCCTTGTGCTGCCGCTGTCATTGTCATTCTTTTCAAAATGCACGGTGTAGCTGTTGGCGCTCCAGTGTGCAAACAGTGCAAGATTTCCAAGCCCTTTCCATACTGCATTGTCCGGGATGACCTCTCCTTTTGAATCTATCTTCACAATAAAAAGCTTCTTTGCCGTGTTTCCCATGTTGTCGGTCACGGTGAGGCAGTAGAAGGCAGGACCCTCGGAGCCGAAATAGTACTGTCTGCCTGATGTTATGTCACCGTTATCAAGCTGAATGCCGTTAAAGTCCGTAAGCACTGCACTTTTTATGCCGGAGTGTGCATCTGATATGTCAAAAGGGACGGCTGTTCCTTCGGGATACCAGCCGTAGGAACTTAACACTCCGCCCAAATCAGGGGCAGTGTTGTCAAAATAGTATGGCCCGAACCGGTGATAGTCAGCGTTAGACGATGACACGGACGTGTTGCCGGCTGCATCCTTCACATGCTTTACCCACAGATAGCAGGCTCCCGAAAGCGTGCTTCCTATGGTTACCGGAACACCACTCCGGTAGCTGCTCCATGAAGCACCTGAGGGTGGGGCGCTGCTGTCCGTGCCCAGGCAGTACTCATAGGTGTTATCAGTGGAAAGCAGTTCATTGTCTGTCACGGTTATGGTCACACCCAGTGACGTGGTGTACGATGAAGTGCTTTCCGGTGAGACATTTACTGCCGGAGGCGTGGCATCCTTCCATACCGCGTGGACCGTAATGCTGCCGGCATGGATCCATGCTGTGCTGTTTCCGCTTATGCTCCAGTAACTTCCGTCCACCGCATGTCCATCCGCGTTCCACACAGTGCCCCGGCTTCCTGCGGCATCAGATACCCAGCCCGCAAATATATAACCTGTTCTCACGGCTTTCACATTTCCTGAGATATCGTTATAGTCCGGTGAACCGTAGGTCACCGTGACGGACTGCACTGCCTGTCCGGAACCGTCCACGCAGCTTCCGCCGTTCGCATCAAATGTAACGGTGTACTTATTCGGCACTGCATTTGCCGTAAATGATACATCTGAGGCAGGCATGCTGAAGCGGCAGCTGTTAGAGGAAGTCTCAGCATAGCCTGTCCACTTATCCCATGAGTAACCCTTTTTCACAGCGGCACTTATGGCCACGCTTTCGTTATAGGCATGGCTGCCTCCGCCTGATACACTGTCTATTCCGGTTCCGGCAATGAGCGTCACGCTCCACCTGTCCGCCTTCCACTGTGCAAAAAGCTTCAGAGTATCGCCGTGGGCTGAGGGCTTCGAGACAAACGTGGAGCCTGCCGTGTAAGAGGTTCCTGTCCCATCAGCAGATGTGTTCCATCCGTTAAAGGAATGCCCTGTTTTCGTAAAGCCGTTCCCGGCAATGGTTACGGTGCTGCCATATTTTACTGAGGAACCGTCTGTTGAGCCTCCCGTGTTTCCGTTTCCTTCATACATCACATTCAGCTCATTGGTTTCATAATACACACTGGCATAAGTTCCTTCATCGGGCACCTTCCATGATGTCCGGTCAACAGACACATAATGGCAGTTGTCGAAGGTGGAATCCGCCGCATGGTCTGCAGCATTGAAGGTGCTGCCGTTCTTTACGGAGTAGGTCTTTGTCTTTGAATCATCCTTCACTCCGTCTTTATAAAAGTAGAGGGTCACATCCGTGTCTGCCGCTGTCCAGTATGCGTACACACTGATATTCGTTGTTCCTTTCCATACAGCCGTGCTTCCGTTTCCGCTCCAGTATGTTCCGTTTACGGCTTTTCCGTCTTTGTCATACACCTGCTCGCCTGTGCCGTTGGCGCCTGTATACCATCCGCCGAAGCTGTAACCGGAGTATGAAGGAACCTGTCCGTCAACCATGTTACAGCTGCCGGTGTCATAGGTCGCTGTTCCGGTGTATGCGTTTTCGCCATTATTGGGATTGTAGGTGATGGTATAGCTGTTTGGGAGCCAGGCAGTAAAGGTGATGGTTTTCCCTTCATCCTCTAACTCATTCGCATGCCCATGGCGGCAGTCCGTATAGCCCCATGAACATCCTCCGCAATGACAACAATTATGTATATCATACACATATATGGTGCCATCGTCTGCTATAACCCCCCAGTAAGATGTGTAACTTTTCATCCCGGTTCCACAGTGATTACATATTTTATCAGCAGAGGTTCTGGTCAATCTGTAAATTTTCTGTGTCGCTGATACTTTTGCATATCCGGGTTCATTGGCATGTGGCAGCATATTATCATCTGTCACTTTACTGATATCTACATAATCTGTAAGAGGACTGCTGCCAAAAATATATTCTCCTTCATATCCGCTTCCATCAAACCACGCATATACACTTATGCCGGAAAGAATGGCAGCTGCTGAACCGACAGTCATAACCGTTAGCACAAAAACCATCACATACGATATGAGTTTTTTAATTCCTTTCCTGATATTAAGCATGGAAAATCTCCTTTATATATTATGTACACAGACAGGATATCCGGAAATCTGTCCGCAGCTTTTAATGGCATGTTTCCATGGAGATCCTGTGTTATTATGTTTTCTATTTCCTGTAATTCTCCGACCAGTAGCCGCCCTCATCGGTGTTGTATCCGTTGATGTCATACACCGCATGGCCTGTTCCATCCGGATTTGTTCCCCATCCGGTAAAGGTGTAGCCGGGACGGTACAGGTCTGTCTGTCCGTAAGCTTTGTTGTTCTTCGTGCTGTCATAGGTCACGCCAAGGCTCCTGCTGTCCTTAAGGCTGCCGGACGTCCAGTATCCGCCGTTTGTATTGAACGTGACCGTGTAGCTGTCCGGGATAAACTGCGCGTACAGGATAAGGCTTGGTCCAATCCACCTGCTGTCATCATCCCAGTAAAGCCCGGACTCTTTCGCATAGGTGCTGCCGTAAACCCTGTTGCCTCCGGAGAGGGAATCATAATAGCTGGAGAAAGTATAACCTGTCTTTGACACTGCCGGGACATCTGTCCCCCAGGTGATGTCATACTCATACCTGCCAAAGAATGCGGTGCTGCCGAAGTTTATGAACCTCAGCGTCCAGTCATCTGTGACATCCTTCATGCTGCCGTCGGTCATCGTGCCGCCGTTGCCGAAGAATGCAAGCTGCCTTGAATCATGCACCCATGCAGCCTTAAATGTTACCGTGCCGGAGCTGTATCTCAGGTTGCCGTAGGCAAGTGCCGTGCCGTCAGCCTTGCCTGTGCCTACGCCCGATTTTGTCTCAGCATAGGTATCACCGCTCGGAAGATAATGAAGTCCCTTGTCCATTCCTGATATTGTCCAGCCCGCGAAGGTGCAGCCGTTTCTGACAGGGTTATTTATTTCAAACACAGTGTAGGTTTCTGCAGAAGCCGGGTAGCTGCCGCCGCTGTAAAGGCTGCCGCCGTTAAGCTCATAGCGTATGTCATATACTGCGTGGCTCCACTTTGCAGTAAAGAGCACCTTCTCGGCACTGTTGCACCTTAAGTTCATAAAGCTGGTTTCCCTGACTCCGGATGCGCCTGTTCCTGTAATGATGCTGTTTCCCGCTTTGTGGTCACAGTCATCACACATCCTTGTTATCTCCCATCCGGCAAAGGTGCAGCCTTCCATTACAGGGTGGCTCACGTTAAAGCTCCTGTTATACTTAGCCCTGTCCGGATGGCTTGCCCCCGCTTCCCATGAACCTCCCGAAAGTTCGTATAAGATTTCATATTCGGCAGGCATAAAGTATGCCGTGTACCTCCTGTTCCCGGAGCTGCCCTGCTGTATGGTGACGGACGGAAGCCTTTCCTGCAGCCCGGTGCCGCCCCATGAAGTGAAGTGGTAACCCTTTACGTCAGGATTATTGAGCGTAAATGCCGGAGTGTTCCTGTCATATCCGGAAGGATTCCCCGGGTCGCTTGCAGGCGTGAGCACGGCATTGCTCTCACTGTCCCTGTAATCGTATGCAATGCTGTAGCGGGTATCCTGCCAGAGTGCGGTGAGAGTCACCGTGCCGGTGTCGGCTCTTAATCCCGTGACTTTGATGTACTCTTTGTCTTTTCCCGTACCGCTGCAGTCTGTAAGTCCTGTATCAGTGAGCTCTTCGTCAATGATGTGCCTGTTGCCGTCCATGCCTGTTATGTCCCATCCCAGGAATGTGCTTCCCTCCCTTGACGGACTGTATATGGTTATCTCTTTATAATAATTGATGTATTCTTTCGGGTTCTCGTGTGAAACCGAACCACCGTCAAGGTTGTAATTTATCGTGTACCATGTAGGCTCCCACTGCGCGTAGAGTGTATCGTATGAGCCGTCATAGAGTGTGCCCGAATACACAGGGACGTTCACCTGCTTTTCCTCACCATTATCATCTATTATATTCGGCTTGGTCGACCACCCATCGGAACGGATGCTTTCACTTGTGCTGGTGTTCAGCCTGTATCCTGTGAGTGTAGGTGCCGGCAGAGGACCGAGGGCTTCCATAAGCTGCACCATTTTCGATGTAACATCGTTGCCTGTAATTACATATCCAAGCCTGCTTGTTGTTGCTGTCTTAGGCAGGTTGTAATCAAATGAAATCTTCATGTCTGCCTTAGACCACTTAGCATACAGTATCCTTGTCACTGAATTTTCCGAGGATAACAAAGTCAACGGCTCCCCGGAACCTCCGACACGGCTGCCAAAGGTTCCACTATTACTGTCATAGGAATCATACCAACCCTCAAAGTTATAACCATCAGACCTGGTAGAAGGAAGTATCAGGCTGACATTATCATAGACTGCCGTGGCTGTGAGGGTATCTCCCTTTGCCGCATTGGGGTTAGAATACGTGTCGCCGCTGTCATACAGCGTGCCACCAATCCTCCACCCGGAGAACGGAAAGCGTCCGGTAACCGGCTGGATAACGCCGGCAGCCTGGTTTCCGTTGTTGGTGTATACTTTAAAGTCAACAATGTAGTCACTGCCTGTGATGTATGAGCTGTCGGCAAGCACTGTGTGCCCGGTGTTCACAGTAATCTCATCGTCTTCCGGCATGCTTATGTAATTGTTGGATTCACCCTTATCATAGTGCAGGGTGTAAAATCCAACCTCCTCCCACTTTGCGCAGGCTGTGACATTGCCCTTGTAAATCCATCTGCCGTTACTGTCAAAGTAAGGCGAGGCTTTCGTCTGTCCGCTGCTGTCCGTGTAGGTAAGTACAGCCCTGCCGTCCGTGTCATAGACCGGAACATCGGAGAGCTTTATTGTGCCGTCGCTCTTGTAAATGAAGTTTCCGGAGCCGTCAAGCTCAGGAGCATACCAGCCTAGGAAGGAGTAGCCCGGTCGGATCGGAGCTTTGACTGAGGCAGTACCGTATGGTGTGGCTGCCTGTGGTGCAGCAACATCAATATCGGAGTACCAACGCTCTTTTGACGGATCGTTATACCAGGTGAACAATTTGCCTTTATTGCTTCCATTGTACACTTGTATATCAGATACTGAACCAACTGCAAGTTCTCCACCATTAGCATCAAATTCAAGTGAATGGTAAAACACAAGACCGATGAGCGCATAGACATGTCCGCCGTAACCATCCGGCACACCGGTGTCCTGCTGGCCCCTGTGGTTATTTGCTGCGGCTGACTTATCATTCTTTGTTATATCATAGAAGCCTCCGTCTGCACCCACCATCTTTGTTCCCTCTAGGAGATAGAGAAACTGCTGTCCG
>UMGW01023551.1_pt1 | contig 39041 bp, 33 predicted proteins | sample 1965371 | NCBI WGS metagenome assembly UMGW01 (sample SAMEA4836082, study PRJEB28245) | human gut metagenome | biome: gut microbiome; material: fecal sample | place: Denmark | collected 2008
AATTTCGACGAAATGTCACTAAAATCTAAGCCGCGTTAATAGTCATCGACGACGATGACGCAGGGTTTGCGTGGAGAGTCCATGGGAAAACCGCGCGACGTCGTGTCCGACGCCGCGCCTCCTTTTTTGTTGGTCTTATTCGTCGAAACGCTTGACGGCGTTCCAAAGAACCGCCGTGCCCGCCATGAAGTCTTCGAGCTTCATGGCTTCGTGCGGGTTGTGGGAGCCGTTCTGGTTGGCAATGAAAATCATGGCGACGGGAATGCCGGCATTGGCGAGAACGGCCGTGTCGTGACCCGCACCCGAAGCCAGACGCATCGCGGGAACGCCCGCGTGGCGGGCGCTTTCGACGAGGCGATCGGAAAGCGCGGCGTCGACGACGGCGGGCGCCGTACGCAGGGCGTTGTCGAATTCGAAACGAACGCCGCGCTCGGCTTCGATGCGCTTCGCTTCTTCAAGAAGGAGCTCATGGAAGTCTTCGAGCACCTCGGTCGAGAGGCTGCGCATGTCGATCGTGAAGGCGGTTTCGCCCGGAATGACGGAAATCGCGGCGGTCGGCGCGGTCGTCAGCACGCCCGTCGTGAAGACGAGGTCTTTGCCGGCTTCGTTCCATTCGGTCCAGCGGTCTTCCATGCGTGAGAGAAGCCGCGCGGTCGCCATCACCGCGTCGTGGCGGTAAATGCGGTCGAGCGCCCCCGAGTGTGCGGTTTCGCCGTGACAGACGACGCGCTTGTGGCGGATGTTGCCGCGAATGCCCGTCACCACGGCGGTGCGAACTTCGGGGTCTCGATCGAGCATCGGGCCCTGTTCGATGTGGAGTTCAACGAAAGCGGCGATTTTCGACGTGTCGACGACGGGGCGGCCCGTTACGAGCGCGCTCGGGTCGACGCCCTGCGAGCGCATGGCCGCTTCGAGCGTTTCGCCCGTCGTGCGGTGCTTGAGCTGCAGGTCCGCTTCGGTGAGGCGCCCCATCATGCCGAGCGAGCCCACGTAGGCCTTGCCGAAGAACGAGCTTTCTTCACAGCGCAAAAGGAGCGCGCGCACGTCGCGCTTCGGGGTGAAGTTCGTGCGGCGCATCCACCAGAGGACGGTGAGTGCGGCGACGATCCCCGCCAGACCGTCGAAATTGCCCCCTTCGGGAACGCTGTCGGCGTGGCTGCCCGCAACGAAGGCGGGGAGCGTACGGTCCTCGCCCGGGAGCGTCATCCAGACGTTCCCCGCGGCATCCTTTTCGATTTCGAGATCGAGCTCCCGACCGAGCCCTTCGAGATAGTCGAGCACGCGGCTTTCCACCGGCCCGTAGCCTTGACGGGTAACCCCGGGACCGTCCTTCGACATGTCCCGCACGGTAGTGAAAATCCGTTCGGCGTAGGCAAGACCTTCGGCCTCGATGCAACAGGCTTCTCTCATGGAAAACACTCCTGAAGGTATGGGTCGGGCGGACGAAAGGGGCTCGGGTTCGCGCGAGAACCCGAGCGGCGTTTCGTTCCGGGGAAAAGTACTCCTTATGATATAGAGCCTTCTCCCCGAGATAGGTAGGGATAAAGCCCGAGGCGTGACGAACCGCAAGGAAAACGACGGTCTTCACACTGCGCGCGGACGACGCGGGTGCCGACGGATCAAGGATTGCGAAGGTCTTTTCTCATGAAACCCCGCGAATGGCTAGAAGACATAAGGTTTTTACCAATGATCCTTTGGGGTTAGCCGACCAATAATGGTCCGTGCAGACGCTTCCGAACGGAAACGGGAGCCACACCCCAAGGAGAAAAGACAATGACATGCACGTCCGCCTATCATGACCAGCTGATCGAAGTTCGTCGTCATCTGCACACGATGCCCGAAGAAGGGTGGAGCGAATTTACGACCACGGCCTTCGTGATCGGCAAGTTGCGCGAATACGGCTACGAAGTGCTGACGGGCACGAAGGTCATCAATCCCGATAACTGCCTCGGTCGCAATCCGAAGGTGGTCGAGGCCGGTCTTGCTTACGCCCGCGCCAACGGCGTCTCCGAGGAGCTCCTCGCCGAAATGGAAGGCTACACGGGGTGCGTGGGCGTCCTCGACACGGGCCGCCCCGGTCCCACGCTCGCCGTTCGCTTCGACATCGACTGCGTGCCCGTGACCGAATCGACCGAAGGCGATCACCTGCCCGCCAAGGAAGGCTTCGTTTCCACGCGTCCGGGTCTGATGCACGCCTGCGGCCACGACGCTCACACTTCCACCGGTCTTGCCGTCGCGCACTGGTTCGCCGACAACAAGGACCAAATGAAGGGTCGCATCAAGATCCTCTTCCAGCCCGCCGAAGAAGGCGTGCGCGGCGCGGCCGGCATGGCCGCCTCGGGCGTTGTGGACGACGCGGACTTCTTCCTGAGCTCCCACATCGCCATGATGTGCAAGTCGGGCGAAATGTCGATCAACCCGTACGGGTTCCTTTGCACGACGAAGCTCGACGTCACCTACACGGGTCGTCCCGCCCACGCGGGCGTCGAACCCAACGCCGGCCGCAACGCCATGGCCGCCGCCTGCAACGCGTTCGTGCAGCTTCTCGGCATCGCGCGCCACGGCTCCGGCATGACCCGCATCAACGTGGGTCAGCTCAACGCCGGCGAAGGCCGCAACGTCATTCCGAGCAAGGCCGTCATGAAGATGGAAGTGCGCGGTGAAACGGGTGAAATCAACCAGTACATGTACGACAGCGCCGTCGCGATCATCAAGGGCTGCGCCCTGGCGCAGGGGTGCGAATACACCATCGAAAAGATGGGCGAAGCCGTCGACCTCACGAACGACCCCGAACTCGTCGCCGTGCTGAAGGCTGCGGGCGAAGCGGTTCCGGGCCTCAAGGTCTGCGAAGAGCCGATGAACTTCGGCGGCTCCGAAGACGCGACGATTCTCGCCCGCCGCGTTCAGGCGCACGGCGGCAAGGCCGCGTTCTTCGTGCTCGGCTCCGACCGTCCGTCGGGTCACCACACGGCGCGCTTCGACATTCAGGAAAAGGATCTCGACACGGGTCTCGCCGTTTGGGCGAACGTCATCGGTCGCATCCTCGGGTAACGCGCATCCCGGATTTCGAGCGTTCGGGCGCGGCTTTCGGGCTGCGCTCCGGCTCGAACGAAGCGGGCGGCTTTTCGGGCCGTCCGTTTTTTTGTTCGTCGGAATTTCGAACAACAGAGCAGGATTTCCCTCGTTTGGACTAAAATAACCGCTCCTTTTTTCCAAGGCTCGCCCGAGCGTATCGGAGGGGTCCTGGAGAAAGGCCCGTTTTCGAGGTCTCGCCGCAACGGTCCGTACCGCCTCCCGGCGGCACCCTTCCGGCCGGTCGGGACCTTGCGTTCACAATTTGCAGAGAAAGAAGGATTCCATCATGGCGGGTCATTCCAAGTGGGCCAACATCCAACATCGCAAAGGGCGCCAGGACGCCAAGCGCTCCAACCTCTGGACGAAGCTCGTTCGTGAAATCATCGTTGCCGCTCGCATGGGCGGGGGCGACCCCGACACGAACAGCCGTCTGCGCCTTGCTCTCGTGAAGGCCCGCGGCGGCAACGTGCCGAAGGACACGATTCAGAATGCGATCCTGAAGGGCACGGGTCAGCTCCCGGGCGTCTCCTACGAAGAAGTCCGCTACGAAGGCTACGGCATCGGCGGCGCCGCCCTCATCATCGACTGTACGACCGACAACCGCGTGCGCACCGTGGCCGACGTTCGTCATCTCCTCTCGAAGCACGGCGGCAACATGGGTACGGAAGGGTCCGTTTCCTTCATGTTCAAGCACGAAGGCGAATTCTTCTTCGCGCCGGGCAAGGCCACCGAAGACGCCGTTATGGAAGTCGCGCTCGAAGCCGGTGCCGACGACGTCGTGTCGGACGAAGACGGCTCGATCGAAGTGACGTGCGATCCTTCGGCCTTCGACGCGGTCTCCAAGGCCTTCGAAGCGGCCGGTCTCGAACCCGAAATGGCCGAAATCACCTACCGCCCGCTCAACGAAACGCAGCTCTCCGGGGCCGACGCCGAAAAGATGCAGAAGCTCATCGACGCCCTCGAAGACCTTGACGACGTTCAGCAGGTCTACACCTCCGCCGTCTTCGACGAGGAATAAGCTCGCCGACGGAGGAAACGCCGCCCGGATGCGCCAGCACTCGGACGGCGTTTTCATTTTCGGGACGCGCCCCGGCCTTCGATTAGAATGGCTCCCGACGCGTCCGAAGCCCGATTCGAACGGTCCTGCGGACCGTATCCGCAGTTATCTCCCTCCATCCACCCCTAGCATTCAAGAGGTTTTCCATGAACGTCCTTGTTGTCGGCAACGGCGGCCGCGAACACGCCCTCGCCTGGCGTCTTGCTCAGAGCAGCCGCGTTGAGAAAGTGTTCGTCGCTCCGGGCAACGCCGGCACGGCACTCGCAAGCGGCCTTGAAAACGTTCCCCTCACCGATATCGGCGAACTCGTCGAGTTCGTGCGCCGCGAAAACGTGGCCTTCACGGTCGTGGGCCCCGAAGCTCCCCTCGCGGCCGGGATCGTCGACCGTTTCCGCGCCGAAGGGCTGCGCATTTTCGGGCCGACGAAGGCCGCGGCTCAACTTGAAAGCTCGAAGGACTTCGCCAAGGCGTTCATGAAGCGTCACGGCATTCCGACGGCCGAATACGAAAGCTTCACGGATCCGAAGGCCGCTCACGATTACATCGACCGCAAGGGCGCTCCGATCGTCATCAAGGCCGACGGTCTTGCCGCGGGCAAGGGCGTCGTCGTGGCGATGACGGCCGAAGAAGCGCACGCCGCCGTCGACATGATGCTCGAAGGGCACGAGTTCGGCCAGGCGGGCGCCCGCGTCGTGATCGAAGACTTCCTCGACGGCGAAGAAGCCTCCTTCATCGTGATGGTCGACGGCGAACACGTGCTCCCGATGGCGACCTCGCAGGACCACAAGCGTCTCCTCGACCGCGATCAGGGCCCCAACACGGGCGGCATGGGCGCCTACTCGCCCGCTCCCGTCGTCACGCCCTCCGTGCACGAGCAGGTGATGCGCGAAATCATTCTCCCGACCGTGCGCGGCATGGCCGCCGACGGGATCCGCTACACCGGGTTCCTCTACGCCGGCCTCATGATCAAGCAGCTCGCCGACGGCACCACGTCGGTGAAGACGCTCGAATTCAACTGCCGCATGGGCGACCCGGAAACGCAGCCCATCATGGCCCGCATCAAGAGCGACTTCGCGACGGTGGTCGAAGCGGCGATCGACGGCAAGCTCGACGAAGCCTCGATCGAATGGGACGAACGCACGGCGCTCGGCGTCGTGTGTGCGGCGCGCGGCTACCCCGCCAAGCCCGAACGCGGCGCCGTGATCGAGAAGCTCCCCGAAAACACCGCCGACCGCATGGTCTTCCACGCGGGCACGAAGTTCGAAAACGGCCTCACGGTCGTCTCGGGCGGTCGCGTGCTCTGCGTCGTGGGGCTCGGTGCGGACATCCGCGCCGCGCAGCAGACGGCCTACGAAGCCGCCCGCGAGGTGGTGTTCGACGGCATGCAGATGCGCTCTGACATCGGTTACCGCGCGATTGCGCGTCTCGCCGAGTAATTTCGCAGTGTGACGCACGCCCCGGGGCTTCCCGCGCGGCGTGCGCCGCTCCGGCGCGCAAACGAAGGGGTCGCCCGGCCGCAGCCGGACGGCCCTTTTTCCGTTTGCGCGCTGAAGCGTTTGCGGGAAGAGGCGTCGGGGGCGGACCAAGGCGCTGCGGCAAAAACCCGTTACGAAGGGTTGCAAACCCCGTTTTCCGATCGGAAACGGTGTTATGTTGAGGCTTGAACACGATTACCCGAGGTGACTGTCCATGTTCCGCCTGAGAGAGCTCGCATGCCTCACTGCAGGACTCCTGTCCGCGGTCTGCGCGAGCGCCCAGAATCTGCCCTTTGCCTACCCGAGTTCGCTCCTCGAGGCGCCCGCCACGCTGACCGAGCCGCCCGCCGACTTCGTGCGACTCGGCAAACCGAAGATCGTTCTTGAGGTGACGACGCTCGAAGAAGCGGCGGCCTTTACGGGCGCGCCTCGCATTCGCGACGGTCGTGGCGACTTCGCCCGCGATATTGCCTGCCTGGCGGGTACGGAAGCCGGCCGCCCGGTGCGCGTCTGGATGATTGCAAGCGACACCGTACACGTGACGGAAGTGCAGCTTGAATGGGCCGAGAGCGATACGCCGCCCGTTTTCTGCCGCAAGCTCGCTCCCGAACGGCTCCCCGTTCGTCTCGGTCCGGTCGGCCTCGGCATGACGGAAAAGGAAGTGCTCGAGCTCGCGGGCAAACCCTCCTACCGCGATGCCCAGGGTTGGAGCTACTGGTTCAGTCAGCGGTTTTTGCGCAACGCCCGCAACCTCCAGGAACTTGAACTCAACTGGCTCGCCGTGCGCTTCGAGAAGGGGCGCGTCGCGCAGGCCTTCATTTCGTTGGTGAAGAACCCCTGATGACGATTGAGATTCCGCGCGGTGTCGCGTTTCTCGGCGGCACGTTCGATCCCGTCCATTCCGGTCATCTGGCGCTCGCACGCGAGGCCCTGCGCGCTCTGCGGGTGATGCGGGTCGAGTTGCTCCCGGCGGGCAACCCCTGGCAGAAGACCTGGGTGACGCCGGGGCACCATCGGCTCGCGATGCTCCGCTCGGCCCTGGAAGGGGAAGAGCGCATCTCGGTCGACACGACGGAGCTCCTTGAGACGGGGCCCACTTACACGGTGCGCACGCTCGAAAAGCTGCGCCGCCGCTACGGGCCCTCGGTGCCGCTCGTACTCCTCATGGGGAGCGATCAGTGGCGAAACCTCCACACGTGGTACGACTGGGAGCGGCTCACGGACTACGCGCACGTGGCCGTTTGCCGTCGTGCGGGCGAAACGCCCCGGGCCGAGCCCGCCGTCGAAGCGCATGCGGCCCCGCGCACCGTCGCGGCGCACGAGCTCGTCGATGCGGGCGCCTTCGGGCGCGTCGCTTTTTTCGACATGCCCCCGCACGCCGCTTCGAGCACCGCGCTGCGGCGCGTCTTCGCACGCTCGGCCTTTCCCGACGCGATGCGGGAAACGGACGGGTGGCTCCCGTATCCGGTTGCGCGCTACATTCGAGAAAACCGCCTGTACGTGCGGGCGGTTCGGCCCTGAAGTCCGCTAGAATGCACGGATTTTTCGGACGCCCGCGAGGCGTTCGTTGCAGAAACAGTTTCATTTCGGCCCGCATCGGCGGGCCGCACCATCGTTTTGAGTATGAATACGGAAGAACTCACCCGCATCGTCGTCGAGGCGCTTGAAGACGTCAAGGCCAAGGACATCAAGGTTTTCAACACGGAAAAGCTCACCGACCAGTTCGAACGCGTCGTCATCGCCTCGGGCTCCTCGAACCGTCAGACGCGCGCGCTTGCGTTCTCCGTCTCGTCGAGCGTGAAGCAGGCGGGCGGCGACGTGATCGGCATGGAAGGCGAAGACACGGGCGAATGGGTGCTCGTCGACTGCGGCTCGGTCGTCTGTCACGTTCTGCAGCCCGCCGTGCGCGAGTACTACAACCTCGAAGAAATCTGGGGCGGCAAGGAAGTCTTCATGAAGGCTCAGGCCGAGTGCACCCCGCACCTGATGCCCAACCGCACGCACGCGCCGTCGGACAACTGACGCGATGCGCATCCGGATCATTGCGGTCGGGCAGCACATCGCCGACTGGGCGGCTTCGGCCGTCAAGGACTATCTCGGGCGCTTTCCGCGCGGCTTTTCGGTCGAATTGAAAGAAATCCGCACCGAGCCCCGCGCCGGGCAAACGCCCGCGCGCCTGATGGCGGCCGAGGGCGAGCGCATCCTCGCCGCTCTGGACGAGAACGATTTCGTCGTGGTGCTCGACGAGCACGGGCGCGACCTGACGACGGTCGACTTTGCGAAGTCGCTCGTGCGCTGGCGCGACGAGGGCGACGCGATCGTCTTCGTGATCGGCGGTCCCGACGGCCTTTCGCCCGAAGTCAAGGCCCGGGCGAAAGCCACGATCCGACTTTCCGCCATGACGCTTCCACACGCCATGGCGCGCGTGCTTCTTGCCGAGCAGATCTACCGGGCCTGGTCGATCCTTGCAGGCCACCCCTATCACCGTGCTTGAGAGAAGGGAGCGCACGATGGCTGAGAAAGACGTTTATCTCGCGAGCAAGAGCCCCCGCCGCAAGGCGCTTCTCGAGCAGCTGGGCTACCGCGTGACGGTGATTGCCGGCAACGCGCATACGGCGGGCTACTTCCCGGGCGACGAAGAGCGCCTTGCGGGCGAGTCGCCCGAAGCGTACGTTCGCCGCACCGCCCGCACGAAGTTTGCCGAAGGTCTGGCGCGTCGCGACGCGCTCGGACTGCCCGCAGGGCCGGTGCTCGCCGCCGACACGGTCGTGAGCCTCGGCGACGAAGTGCTCGGCAAGCCCGCCGACGCCGAGGAAGCCAAGGCGTTTCTGCGGCGTCTTTCGGGGTGCGCCCACCTCGTGCAAACGACGGTGGTGGCGGGAACGTCGCTTGAGGACGCCGAAGAGCTTACGAGCACGTCGAGCGTTCTCTTCCGACCGCTTTCCGAAAGCGAGATCGACGCCTACGTGGCGACGGGCGAACCCTTCGACAAGGCGGGCGGCTACGGGATTCAGGGCCTGGCCGGCGTTTTCGTCGAATGCATCGACGGAAGCTTCACGGGGATCATGGGTCTGCCGGTGCGCGAAGCGTCCGAAGTGCTCGCTCGGGCGGGGCGACCCGTCTTTCCCTGAGGGCTTCTCGGTACGCGAAACCGCGCCGCCAGACTCCGCGCACATGAAAAAGGCCGCCCGGAAGGGCGGCCCTTTTTCAGGGGAGTCCTCCGTCCTTCGACGGAGGCGCTCGGCCGGTCAGCGGATGCCGACGACTTCGATTTCGAAGACGAGGTCGGCGTTGGGGGGAATGACGCCGCCCGCGCCGTAGGGACCGTAGCCCATGGCGGACGGAATCGAGAGACGGTATTTGCCGCCTTCGACGAGGCCGACGAGGCCCTTGTCCCAACCCTGGATCACCATGCCCGCACCGACCTTGAATTCGAACGGTTCGCCGCGGTTGTAGCTCGAATCGAAGACGCGGCCGTCGGTGAGGCTGCCCGTGTAGTGGACGGCCACGGTGTCGCCCGCGGCGACGGTGCGGCCCGTGCCGGGAGCGAGTTCCTCGACGCCGAGTTCGGTGAAGGCGGGCGCGCTCGGACGCGCTTCGGGCTTCGCGACCTTGACGATTTCAACGTCGAAGACGAGGTCGGCGTTGGGGGGAATGACGCCGCCCGCGCCGTAGGGACCGTAGCCCATGGCGGACGGAATCGAGAGGCGGTATTTGCCGCCTTCGACGAGACCGACGAGGCCCTTGTCCCAGCCCTCGATCACCATGCCCGCGCCGACGGGCAGTTCGATGGGTTCGCCGCGTTCGTAGCTCGAATCGAAGACGGTGCCGTCGGTAAGTCGCCCCGTGTAGTGAACGGCCACGGTGTCGCCCGCGGCAACCGTCTGGCCCGAGCCCGGAGCGAGTTCTTCAACGCCGAGTTCGGTAAAGCCCGCCGAAGCCCCGCGGGCGTCGGCCTTGACGATCTTGACGATTTCAACGTCGAAGACGAGGTCGGCATCGGGCGGAATGACGTCGCCCGCGCCGTGAGCGCCGTAGCCCATGGCGGACGGGATCGAGAGGCGGTACTTGCCCCCTTCGGCGAGACCGACGAGGCCCTTGTCCCAGCCTTCGATCACCATGCCGACGCCGACGGGCAGTTCGATCGGTTCGCCGCGCTCGTAGCTCGAGTCGAAGACGGTGCCGTCGGTGAGGCGCCCCGTGTAATGAACGGCGACCGTGTCGCCCGCGGCGACGCGCAGTTCGGAGCCCGGAGAAAGTTCTTCGACGAGAAGTTCGGTGAAGGCGGTCATGGAGAATCCTTATGTAGGTTCTGTAGGTTCGGGTGACGAAGCCCCGGTCGGGGCAAGCACATTGTAGCGAAGCACGGTTCGTGCTCTCGGGTGCAAAATACGGTGCGAACACACACCTAGAAAAAGCGTCGGGAATCGCGCCGGAGGGCGGGCGACCCTCTAACCGTTATGATAAATTTACTCTTGTAGTTCCCGAGGCTATTCCCGGCTCGTGCGACGGATCGTCGCTTTGTCAACGATGACGGGAGTCGGACTCCGGTCCGAGAAGGGAACACTGAATTTCAAACGCAACGAGCTCCGCCGACGGGGCTCCTTCTCTGCGTTTCGGGCGGTCGACTTCGTCCCGCCCGTTGCATGCGCGTCCGTCGACCCGATCCGGACGCCGCCCGGACTTTCCGTTAATTTTGCCCTTCCTTTACGGGGATCGTCCCGATCGATGCCGGTTCGCATCGTTCGCGGCTCGATCGTACGCGTCGATCGCGAAGCGTTCGGCGTCGGTCTCTTGTCCGCCCGGGGAACGCGGCTCTCCAAAAAAACACAGCGAACCATCGTGACCTTTGAAAAATTCGGTTTGACGACCAAAGTCCTCCGAACGCTTGAGTCGCTCGGTCTGCACGAGGCTACGCCTCTGCAGTACAGGATCATCGATTCGGTGATGCGCAATCGGCGCGTCCTGGTTTACGCGCCGAGCGGTGCGGGGAAAACCACGGCTCTGCTCGTGGCTCTGATCGCACGCCTGCAGAAGGAGCCGCCTCCGGAGGGGCGGCCCGTGCGCGCCGTCATCGTGACGCCGCCCCTGGGCCGGGGCGTGGGGCACGAGGTGGTCGAACGCTTCAAAATCCTTGCGGCGGGCACGGACCTTCGCATTCTCAACCTTCCGTACGCGCGCAGCGAAGCGAACCTGCGCGCACACCTTGAGAAGCACCGCCCCGACATCCTGGTCGGATCGCTCGCGCGCATGGTCGAGTTCGCCCGCTTGGGCGAAGTCTCGCACATCGAGGCGATCATTTACCCGCGTCTCGATCGGTCGGTGGACGAAGAGGCCGCGAAGCCTTACGCATTGTGGTCGAACATCTTCCCCGAGGCTGCCGTGGTCGGAACGATCGAGGAAGGCATCCATGAAAAAGCGACCCGCGAGGCCATGCCGAACGCCGAAGAGTGGTTCGACTCGTATCCGGGTCCGATACCGGGGACCGTCGACCATTTCCTCGCGGCGAATTTCCGCTTCCCGTACTCGATGTACGACTTCCTGTGGTACTGGAGCGAAGAAAACGGTTTCCGAAAAATCCTGCTCGTGACCAAAGACGAAAAGGAGCGCCAACGCTTTTTGCTCGGCGAAGGACCACAGAAAGGCCGCATCTCGACCGCCACGCTGCCGGATATCGAGTCGCGCCGTGTTTGGCCGTCGGACTTTGAGGTCTGCTTCCTGTGGCCGAGCCTGCTTGCGCCCGAGGACAACGCCCGCGCCGCCTGTCGGGGAACGGGTGATGCGGCGCCCGTGACGGTGGCCCTGGTGACCTCCGAGAAGCTTGCCGCCTGCAGGCGCCTGGCGCTCCACCTCGACCGAAGTTTCAAGCTCGTCAACCCGATCGGCGCACAGTTCGCGCTCCCCTACGAGCTCTCCGTGGGCGATATGGCACGCCGATGGACCGTCTTGCACCCCTTCTACCGGGGGCCGCAGTACGACATTCCGGTCGGGACCGCATCGAGCGCCCCGCTTGAAAAGGCCGAATCGGCGAAGTCGCCCGAAAGCGTCGAGTCGATCGCACCGGGTGCGGCAAAGAGCGAACCCGCGTCCGACAACGCGCTCGAATTTCTCCGCTCGACCGACGTCACCCGTGGGAAGGAACCGTCCGAGCCGGTCCGCGCGATCGAGGTGAAAAACGAAGAGGTCGAACCAGTCGAGCCGATTGAGCCTCTTGAACCGCTCGTGCCGCTCGAAGAGCCCGTCTCCGAAAGCGAAGTCGCCGCCGCGGAAGGCTCGGACGACGTTTCGAGCGATGCCGACCTCGCGGACGGGACCGAAGTCTCCGAACCCTCCGACGAAGAGCACGAAGGGCACGAAGAGCACGAAGAGCAACCCCACGCCGAAGAACCCCACCGTCGCACGCTGACGATTCGTGCGGACTACGTGGCCGAAAAGGCGCACGCGCCCGAAACGGAAATCGTCATCACGGAGCCGCTCTCCTCGTCCTCGGCCGCCCTGCGCGCGTCGGAACGTCGCCATGCGACGAGCGAACGCCTCACGCATCAGCTCGTGGCCGAGCAGGGGAAAAACCGCCGTATGCGTCGCATGCCGCACCTGCCGTCCGATTCGACGGGGCTGATCCCGGAAAAGACGGAGCGCAAGACCGCCCGCGACCGCAAAGATTCCGATCGTCGCGAACGGCTCAAAGCCGAAAAGCAGAAAACGCGCGCCGGCGAGCCGAAGGTCGCGCGACGCAAAGACGTCGACGCGTCCGAACGTCGGAATGAGAAAAAGACGCGAAACGACCGTCGTCGCGAGCGCGCGGAAAAAACCGAAACTCCCGCCGCGGGTCCGATCGCGCACGTCGCGCAGCGTCCGGAGCGTACGGAACGCAAGGAACGCAATGCCGAGCGCGTAGAACGCGTCGAACGGACCGCGAACACGACGGCGAACGACGGTGCGCGCCGCGCCGAGAACGACGAAGCCGTGCTCCTCGTGCGTTTCAACGAAAAAGCCGTCGTGCCTCCCGCGACGAGCGTCTCGCGCGGCGCCTTCAAGGTGTACTTCGCGACGCGCGATCTCGCGCGACGGAGCCGTCAGCTCTCCAAGGCGGAGCGCGACTCGGCGAGTGCCGAAGCCGAACTCGAAGCCCTGCGCGCGCAAAGTCCGGAAGCGGTCGGCGACGAACTGCGCAGGTTCGAAGAAAACCACGATCGTTCGAAGAAGATCGACCGAAACCGAATCGTTTCCCCGACCGGAACGAACATCGAAGAGGCGATCGTGCGCGCGCACAACGCGCGCATCGACTTGGAACTCGCGCGTCGCAACCACCGTCAGGCGTATTACGCGAAGACGAAGACCGAAATGCGTTATGCGGGCGACGTGCCCGAAGAGTTGCGCTCGAGCTACGGCGTCACCGAGGAGACGATCGCCGCTCACGTCGCCTGGAAGCTCGAACAGGCGAAAAACGCCGCTCGGGCCTCGGAGAGCGCCGCCGAGCCCGCCGCAGAACCCGCCGAAACGTCGGCTCCTGCGGCTCCCGTCGCTCCGGAAGCCGCCGAAGCGCAGCCCGCTCGTCGCGAGAATGGGAAAAAGAAGACGCAGCGCCAAGGGAAACGCGGCCGAGGAGTCCGTACGGGCCATGCCGCCGGTGCGATCGATTCGACCGGTTCGACCGCTGATTCGACCGATCTGAACGCCCCGGCCGCCCTTGCGACCCCTGCCCCGACCGACGCCGCGCAGGAAGCAAAGAGCGTCGAGGGCGCTCCGGAAGCCGCGGCGCCGAATGCTCCGACGTCGGGCGACGCCCCTCAAGAGGAGGGTGCGAAAGCGTCCCGTCGCGCGGAAGGGTCGAAATCCGCCTCCGGCAAGCGCGCAAAGAGCACCGAGAAGCCCTCGGAGCGAAGCGACAAAAACCGCGGCGCCAAGGGGCGGCGCGACGCTCGTCCGAAAAAGCCTGCTCGAGCGCAGAATCGCCCCGAGCGCGACGAAGCCGGGGACGTGAACGGCAACCGCGCTTTGCCCGAGCCGAAAGAGGAGTTCCTCGACGACGACTTCGGCAATTCGATTCACTACCGCACGATCGCCGAGCGTCAGGCGGCGAAGGCCCGACCGAAGAGCGCCCGCACCTCGGACGGCATCCCGTCGCCGCTTGCGACCTCGTTCGGGGTCTACACGCCCGATCCGTACGGTTCGCTCAGCCTGCCGCAGACGATGCCGGGGTTGACCGGCAGGACGCCTTCCGTGCACGTCTTCGGCTCCGGCACCGACCCCTATTCGGGCGCCCGCATCCCGCCGATGCGCGACAAGTCGCCCTCGGGGAAGAAGGGCCCCTCTTCGAAGGGGTCGAAGGGTTCGAAGGGACAAAAGCCCCGACAGCCTTCGAAAGCGCAAGCGAACCCCAAGGGGAACGCTCCCGCGAAGGGCGCCTCCGATCGCGCGCGCAAGGGCGGGCGTCGGGGCGGTACCCCGAAGGCCTGAGCTTTCGCGCGGAAACCGTAACGAAAAATTGAAGCGGCAAAGCCCGGCGGGCTTTGCCGACTACAATGAATGCCGCTTTACCTCTCGTTTTGGCTTTGCGTATCGTGACCACATCGCTTTTCTCACGGGGCTTGCACCCGATCCGTGCCTCGCGCGCTCTTTGGGGCGCGACTCTCGCCGCGCTGCTTCTTGCGGGGTGCTCGACGGGGACGGGCTACTACACGGGCGACGTCGTCGGCGGCCCCGACACGACGGCGCGCGAAGACGCGTCGCGCGGCGGACACGACCCGCTCATCGACGCGCCCTATCGCGCGGAAACGAACTGCGCGTCGGAAAAACCCGTGACGGTTCTGCAGCGCATCAAGGAAGTGCCCTTTGCCTGCGCCGACCTCGGCGTTTCGGCGACGATCGACGAAATCCGAGATGCGGGCTGGCGTATCGTGAGCCTCGATATCGGCGAAGACTCCGAAAGCGACAACCACGTCGGCTTTCCCGTGACGATCGTCGTACGAAAGCTCTTCTGACGCGCGCCGAAATTCCATAACGAAGGCGGTCCGTTCGGGCCGCCTTTTCCTCTTTTTTCCTACCGATTTCATCATGGACGCCCTTCAACTTACCCGCGAAGCGCTTCGCAGCGAAGCGCTCGACGCCGTGATCGTTCCGACGGCGGACCCTTATCTTTCCGAATACGTGGCGCCCTGCTGGGCGCTTCGAGCGCACCTCTCGGGGTTCGAAGGGAGCGCAGGCGTGCTCTGCGTCGCGACGGACTTCGCGGCGCTCGCGGTCGACAGCCGCTATTGGGTGCAGGCCGAAAAGACGCTCGTCGACGGGGTGGAACTCCTTCGCGCCGAGCGCGATTCTCTGAAGGAAGCGACGGCGCGTCTTCTGAAGACGCTCCCCGCCGGGGCGCGCATTGCGATCGACGCGCGACTCGTTTCGCACGCGGCTTTCGAGGAGATTTCGTCCGTGCTGGCCGCGGCCGGGATCGAACTTCTCGGGCACGATCTTTTCGCGGGGCACCCGGAAATCTGGCCCGAACGGCCGAGCCCCGTCGTGTCGGCCGTTCGTCCCATGAAGCGCCCGGGCGTCGACGCGCGGGTGAAGCTTGCCGTACTGCGCCAGACGCTCGCGTCGGAGGCGACCGATGCGGTGCTTCTCACGTCGCTCGACGACGTGGCGTGGCTGACGAACCTGCGCGGGCGGGACGTCCCCTGCAATCCGGTGTTCGGCGCCGCGATGCTCGTTTGCGGCGACCGTGCGGAGCTCTTCAGCGAAGGCGTGCGCTTTGACGAGACGGCCCGAGCCGCGCTTGCGGCGTCGGGGATCGATCTGCGCGAGCCCGAGGCGCTCGGGGCGGCGCTCGAAGCCCTGGAAGGCTCGACCCTCCTGCTCGATCTGCACCGGACGTCGCACGCCTACGCCCGCGCGGCCGAGCGTGCCCGCGTGCGCTACGGTGCTTCGCCCGTTGCCGCGATGAAGAGCCACAAGTCGCCCGCCGAACTCGAACTCATTCGCGAAGCGATGCTGAAGGACGGCATCGCGCTTGCGGAGTTTTACGCCGAACTCGAGGAGCGCCTCGACGCGGGCGAACGCCCGACCGAATGCGACGTCGTCGAGATGCTGCACGCGTGGCGCGCGAAGGATCCGGAATTTCTTGAAGAGAGTTTCGAGACGATCTGCGCCTTCGGCCCGAACGCGGCGCTGCCGCACTACCAGCCGCACCGCGGCGAAGACGCGCGCATCGAAGGCAACGGCCTCCTTCTGATCGACTCGGGCGCTCAGTACGAGTGCGGCACGACCGACATCACCCGCATGACCGCCGTGGGCGAACCGAGCGCCGCGATGAAGGCCGACGTCGCCCTCGTGACGGCGGGGATGCTTCGACTGCTCGGCCTCCGGTTCCCCGAGGGGACGAAGGGCTCGCAAATCGACGCCCTCGCGCGCTACGACCTCTGGCAGGCAGGGTGCGACTTCGGTCACGGTACAGGCCACGGCGTGGGGTACGTTCTCAACGTGCACGAAGGCCCCTGCGGGATTTCGCCGCGCGTCTCGGAATCGCTTGCGCTCGGGAACGTGATTTCGGACGAACCCGGGCTCTACCGACCGGGCCACTGGGGCGTGCGGGTCGAAAACCTCATCGCCGTCGTCGAGGGCGGCACGACGCCCTTCGGGCGCTTCCTGCGCACCGAACCCCTCACGTGCCTTCCCGTCGACGTTCGCACGCTCCCGAAGGATTTTCCCATGCGCGAAGCGCTCAACCGCTTCAACGCCGCGTGCGCGCGTCGTCTGCGCCCGCACCTCTCGGAGCGCGCCCGCCGGTGGCTGAGCCGCGCCGCCAAACCCCTCTGAGCGGCGTCCGAAGAGCGTTGACTTGAAAAAGACAAAGCCCGCACGACCGAAGTCGGCGGGCTTTGTTTGTTCGCGCGCGGAGCGTTGCGGGGCAACCCTCCGCGAGAGGAGAACGAGGTGGGTTCTTAGTGGAACCAGGCCTTGTCGGCGGGGAGTTCGTAGCGCTGGGCTTCCTGACCGTTGGCCACCTGTTCGGCGCCGATCGAGTAGTTCGTCCAGATCGTGATCGAACCCATGACGATCATGAGGAGAGCAACGCCGAGCATGGTCTTGCGAAGGCCGGCACGGTCGCCCTGACGCTGGTCGATGATGTCGCGTTCGGGGTTCTTCGCGAAGATGTCCCACTTAACGGCGAGACGGTAGAGACCGATCATGCCGTGGAGTTCCGTCACGACGAGGAAGATGAACGTGTAGAGCAGACCGTTGTGGTAGGTGTGCACGCCGATGAGGTTCGGGTCGAAGCCGCCCGGGTTCGTGAGCATGCTCATGAGATGCGGGAACACCAGGAGGAAGAGGAGGAAGGCCGTAACGAGCTGAACCATCCAGAGGGTCGTGTCTTCGTGACGGAGAAGGCGATAGTGAGCCTTGATGTCACGGCACTGACGGTAGGAGGTCGGGAAGCGACGCAGGGCGCACAGAGCGTGGATCACGACGCAAACGAAGATGAAGCCGACGAAAACGACGTGCATCCAGAGGTGTTCTTCACCGTTGATGAAGGCGCCGCCCGAGGTTTCGATGAGGTTCGCGAAGAGGTCCTTGCCGAAGTTCACGGAGCTCGTGAACGCCATGTGGCAGAAGAGGAAAAGACCGAGGATGAGGCCGGTAACGGACTGAGCGACGTCGCAGAGGGCGAGGTACTTGCTGCGGCGCTTCGCATCCTTGAGGCCGACGCCCCAGACGTTTTCGGTCGCGGTCGGGGTGTTGCTGTACTTGACGGAATCAGGGGTCGTCATGATGACTGGTCCTAGAAGGTTTGGTCGGTAAAGGGAAAAGGGTCGCGCAACAAGGAAAGCTCCGGGAATGCGCGTAATTCGTTCGGGAGTAATGATGCTCCTTTAAGTTGCGGATAAGAAGAGCAAAGCGCCGGAAGCAAGGCGTCGAAGCAGAAAATTTTTCGGAGAACGCCGCGAAAAATACCCCAAAGTGAGTAGAAATTGTCAGAATTTGCTTAAAATGTAAGCGGTAACCAGGTAAAAACCCTTAAAACCATGGTTGCAAAAACGTCGCAAAAAATCGATTCTGGAAATAAGTATAAATACGTAACTTTTCCGGGAAGGGAGCGCCGACCGCGCGCAGAGGCGTACGAAATAAACGAACGACCGAAAAAACGAAACCCCCGAAGGGTTCTCCTTCGGGGGTTTGTTCGAAGTCGGAGCGCTCGTCGGGAGAGCGTCGTCTTACTTGGTGCCGAAGATGCGGTCGCCCGCGTCGCCGAGACCCGGAACGATGTAGGCGTTCTCGTCGAGGTGGTCGTCGAGCGCCGCCACGTAGAGGTCGACGTCGGGGTGAAGTTCCTGGAAGACGCCGACCCCTTCGGGGGCGGCCACGAGCGCCATGAAGCGGATGTGGTCGCCGGGGACGCCGCGCTTCTTGAGGACGTCGACGGCGTGAGCGGCGGAGTTCCCGGTCGCGAGCATCGGGTCGACGAGGATGAACGTGCGGTCTTCGAGTTCGGGGAGGCGAACGAGGTATTCGACCGGCATCTTGTTCTCGTCGCGGTAAAGACCGATGTGACCGACGCGGGCCGAGGGCATGAGAAGAAGGAGCCCGTCGGTCATGCCGAGACCGGCGCGCAGCACCGGGACGATCACGCACTTCTTGCCCTTCATGAAGGGGGCCTTGAAGGAGGTGAGCGGCGTTTCGATTTCTTCGTAGTCGATCGGGAAGTCGCGCGTAAGCTCGAACCCCATCAGCATGGCGATTTCCTTCAGGAGTTCGCGGAAGTCGCGCGTCGACGTGTTCTTGTCGCGCATGAGCGAGAGCTTGTGCTGCACGAGCGGATGGTCGACGATGTGAAGACGGGGGAAGCGGAAGTCGGTCTGCATGAGTGAGAATCTCCCAGAAGCGTCCAAAGGAAATCGATACGGCCTGTTATTATAGATTTGTCGCCTCGGGAGCACTATCGTCGTGCGCCGAACGCCCGAAGGGGCGTGCGTTTAGTTTTAGGAGAGAAAATTGAAGTTCCGAACCGTTGGGATGTTGCTCGTCCTCATCGTTCTTGCCGTGTTCCTCATCATCAACTGGGGGGCGCTCTCCCAAGTGACGACCGTGAACCTCGTCTATACCGAGATTCAGGCTCCGCTCGGCATCCTGGTCGTGGGCGGCTTCGGCATCGTGGTTCTGCTTCTCGCCGTCTATACCGTCTGGCAGCAGGCGAGCATGATGATGGAGTTGCGCGCGGCCTACAAAGAAGCCCGCGCCGCCCGTCAGGTGGCCGAAGACGCCGACAAGAGCCGCGTGGCGGAAATTCGTACGGAGTTCGCCGCTCGTCTGGATAAGCTCGAAACGCTCCTCACGGATCGCACGGACGAACTTCTGCAGATGACGCGCGATCGCAACGCCGCCTTCGAAAAGCGCCTCGACGCGCTCGCGGAAGCGCAGGAGCGCCGTCAGACGGAAGCGCAGACGAAGCTTTCCGACACGCTCGGCGAACTTGAAAAGCGCGTGCTCGCGGCGCTCCCCGCCCCGCGCGCCGAAGTGGTCGAAGAAGCGAAGAAGAAGGAAATCTTCGAAGACCTCTTCTGAAGGCCCGAATAGAAACCGAATAACGAAAAGCCCCGGACGTCGACCCGTCCGGGGCTTTTCATTTTCGGACGTTCTCGGCAAGGGGGGCGACGCACGGCCGCCCCTTTTGCCGAGGGAAGCGCTCGGGCGTTACTGCGCTTGGGCCGCGTCGGCTTCGCGGTGGTAGCCCGTCACGAGTTCGACTTCGTCGGCCGCGCCGAGGAAGACCGCCACGCGTTCGTGGATCTTCTGCGGCACGACGTCGAGAATCGGCATGCGGCCCGTCGTGGCGGCGCCGCCCGCATTTTCCATGAGCATGGCCATCGGGTTGGCTTCGTACATGAGGCGCAGTTTCCCGGGCTTCGAGAGGTCGCGGTGGTCGCGCGGGTACATGAAGATGCCGCCGCGCTGCAGGATGCGGTGCACTTCGGCCACCATGGCGGCGATCCAGCGCATGTTGAAGTCCTTGCCGCGAACGCCCGTCTTGCCTTCGAGGAGTTCGGCAATGTAGCGCTTCACGGGCGCTTCCCAGTGGCGCATGTTCGAGCAGTTGATGGCGAATTCCTTCGCTTCGCGCGCAACGCTCACGTTTTCCTGCGTGAGGAGGAACGTGCCCGTGGTCGGGTCGAGCGTGAACAGCACGACACCGCGACCGAACGTAAGAACGAGCTGCGTCTGCGGACCGTACATGCAGTAGCCCGCCGCCACCTGGTTGCGGCCCGACATGAGGAAGTCTTCGTCCGTGGCAACGCGCTTCGGGCGAACGGCGGGAAGGACCGAGAAGATCGAACCGATCGACACGTTGATGTCGATGTTGCTCGAGCCGTCGAGCGGGTCGAAGCAGATGAGGTAGGGACCGAGCGGAAGCTCTTCGGGCACGGACATCACGTGGTCGATTTCTTCGCTCACCATGCCGCAGACCGAACCCGAGCGGGCCACGGCTTCAACGAAGATGTCGTTGCTGATGACGTCGAGCTTCTTCTGGTCTTCGCCCTGAACGTTTTCCGTCCCGGCCAGACCAAGGACGCCGGCAAGCGCGCCGTTGCGGACTTTGAAGCTGATTTCCTTGCAGGCTTCCGATACGCTCACGATGAGACGCGAGAGGACCGGGTCGAGGCCGTGAAGCGACTCTTCGCGGGCGAGGTACTGATGGAGCGACATGGACACGATGAAGATTCCTTTTGATGCTTGAGATGCTTGGGATGCTGTTGGAATGCCGACGATGGTTTTGAGGAATCGCTTCGCCGTCGTACGAAGCGATTCCTTCGAAGCGGGGGTCGGGGAGGCGTGCCTCCCCGAGAGCGAGCCGACTCAGACGGGGTTGCCGAGCGTCTTTTCGATCACCTCGAGGACGTTCGGGGAGAGCTCGTCCTTGCGCGAATAAACGAACTGCAGCGCGTCGTACATCTGGCGCGAGAGCGCGGGCGTGTAGCGGCGCCAGTTCTCAAGCGCGCGGGCGACGCGGGCCGCCACGTGCGGGTTGATGCGGTTGAGTTCGAGAACGATCTCGGACCAGAAGCGGTAGCCCGAACCGTCGACCGCGTGGAATTCGGCCGCGTTCTGCGTGAAGAACGCAAGAAGGAGCGCATAGACGTTGTTCGGGTTCTTGATCGAGAAGAAGTTCGTCTGCATCAGCTCGCGGACGCGCTCGAGCACGGGTTCTTCGCCCGGGAAGAGCGAGGCGGTCGCCTGGATCGTGAGCCACTTGTTGATGAGCAAGGGCTCGGCGTACCACTCGCGCAGCGCCTCGACCGCCATGTCCTGCTTCGCGGGCGACTGCGAATTCACCATGTGTTGCAAGGCGGCGAGCTTGTCGGTGAGGTTGTCGGCCGTGTTGAACTGGTCGCGCAGCGCGATGGTCGCGCGCGGATTGCCGGAAGCGTGAGCGTAGCCGAGGGCGAGATTCTTGAGCGCGCGTCGGCCGGCGCTTTCCGGATCGGGCGAGTAGACGCCGGGCGTGCGGTTCGCGTCGACCGTTTCAAGGAACTTCGTGATCCAGCGCTTGCCGATCGCCGCGCGCACGTATTCGCGCGCGTAGTGCACGGCCTGCGGATCGATGAGGGGTTCGCGCTCGGAGACGAGCCGCTCGCTCGGGAGCTCCAACGCCACGGCCTTGAAGGCGGGCGAGAGGTCCGGGGCCGAAAGGAGTTCGCCGACGACGTTCAAAAAGAGCGGGTCGACGTCCTTCGGTTCGTGCGTAAGCTTCGCGCGCACCTGCGCGTGCAACGTGCGCAGCATCAGCTCGTTCATCGCGTCCCAGCGGTTGAAGGGGTCGCCGTCGCGCGTGGCGAGGAAGGCGAGCGTCGCGTCGTCGTAGTCGGCCTCGAGAATGACGGGCGCCGCAAAACCGCGGTTGAGCGAGGGCACCGGGCAGGCGGGAAGACCCGCAAACACCCATTCGTGGTGCGTTTCGCGCAGTTCGAGCATGCGCGTGCCGGGAGCGGGCGCTTCGTCTTCTTCAATCAACTGCACGGGCATTTCCGCGCCCGTCGTCGGGTCGAGAAGCGCCACGGGGAAGGGAATGAGGAACGGACGCTTGATGGGCTGCCCGGGCGTGGCGGGCGTCGTCTGCGTCGCGCTCAGCGTGAAGGTGTGGTTCACGTCGTCCCAACGGGTTTCGACCTTCACGCGGGGGGTGCCCGCCTGCGAGAACCAGAGGGCGAACTGACCGAGGTCGCGCCCGGCGGCCTCCTGCATGGCTTCGAGGAACGCTTCGAGCGTGGCGGCGCCGCCGTCGTTCTTCGCGATGTAGAGATCGAACCCGCGACGGAACGTCTCGCGACCGAGCAGCGTCTGAAGCATGCGGATCACTTCCGCACCTTTCTCGTAGACGGTCATGGTGTAGAAGTTGTTGATGTCGAGGTAGCTCTCGGGGCGAATCGGGTGCGCCATCGGGCTCGCGTCTTCCGGGAACTGGTTCGTGCGCAGGAAGCGCACGTCCTTGATGCGCTGCACGGCGCGCGCGGACGCTTCCCCGAGCATGTCGGCGGAGAATTCCTGGTCGCGGAAGACCGTGAGCCCTTCCTTCAGGGCGAGCTGGAACCAGTCGCGCAGCGTCACGCGGTTGCCCGTCCAGTTGTGGAAGTATTCGTGACCCACCACGGATTCGACGCGCAGGTAGTCGTCGTCGGTCGCGACTTTCGGGTTGGCGAGGGCGCAACGGGCGTTGAAGATGTTGAGGCCCTTATTCTCCATGGCGCCGAAATTGAAGTCGTTCGTCGCGACGATGCGGAAGCCGTCGAGGTCGAGCTCGAGCCCCCAGCGTTCTTCGTCCCAACGGATGGACTTCTTCAGGCTTTCGAGCGTGTGCGCGGTCTTTTCGAGGTCCTGCGGTTCGACCCAGATCTCAAGCGAAGCCTGACGGCCGTCCTTGAGCGGGAAGATTTCGCTGCGGCACACGAGCTTGCCCGCCACGAGCGCGAAGAGGTACGAGGGCTTCGGGAACGGGTCGACCCAGAGGGCGTAGTGACGCCCGTCGCCGAGGTCCTTCTCTTCCATGCGGTTGCCGTTCGAGAGAAGAATCGGGTAAAGGTCCTTCGGCGCGCGAATCGCCACGGTGTAGCGGGCGAGCACGTCGGGGCGGTCGAGGAAGTACGTGATGCGGCGGAAACCTTCCGACTCGCACTGACTCATGAGGTTGCCGCCCGAGACGTAGATGCCCGAGAGGGCGGTGTTCTGCACGGGGCTGAAGCGGTTGACGATCGAAATCGTGCTTTCGCCCACGATGTTCGGAATCGTGAGCGCCGTCGGCGACACGTCGTACTCCGTTTCGCTCAGGAGGCGGCCGTTCACCGTCACGCTCACGAGCGTGAGTTCTTCGCCGTTGAGCACCAGGGGCGCGCCCTTTTCGGTGCTCTGGGGGTTGGGCACGACGTGCATCGTGTTGGTGACGCCGGTGCTCTCCGGGTCGAGATCGAACTCGAGTTTGACGGTGTCGATGAGGTGCGTCGGGACGCGGTAGTCGGAACGATGAATCGTAGTCTTGGCCATGGCGTAAGAGATTCGTGGAAGTGGCCCGGCGCAACGTCGGCCGGGCGTGCGGTTTCTCGATTTTAGACCGAGTACCGCCCGCCGACTTCGACCGAAGGGGGCGAAAACAAAAAATCCCGAAGCGTTTCCGCTTCGGGATTTTCAGGAAATGTTCCGAACGGGCCGAGAATTACTTCTTGGCGGGTTCTTCCGTCTTGGCGACGAGGTCTTCCATGCCGAGGCCCGTGTAGTCATGGCCGGCCGTCGGATGGCAGGCAAGGCAGTCGACCTTCTTTTCGGCGTCGGGGCCCATGCCCTTGTGGATGGCGGCAACCAGCGGCTTCTTCGGGTTGTACATCTTTTCAACTTCGTGGCAGCCGCGGCAGGCGGAGAAGTTGCGGTCGATCATCTGCTGATGAACGGCTTCGGCCATGTGGGGACGCTTTTCGATCTGCTTTTCGACCGTGCTGAGCGAGCCCTGGATCTGACCGATGAGCGAGACGGAACCGGCGTGAGCCTTGTCGAGGAGGAGAGCCACGTAGTCGATCGGGCCGACGTGTTCATTCGAGTGGTTCTTCAGGTGGCAGTCCGAGCAGCCGGCCGTGGCGCCGGAAGCCGTACGGAAGTGCTGGCCCTTCTGGTAGGCCTGGTAGGTCACCGTCATCGAGTGGCAGAATTCGCCGCAGAACTTCGGCGTGCCGGCCCAATGCACGACGCTCGTCAGAACGCCGACAAACACGATGCCGACCACGACGCCGATCAGGCAGATGCCGGCGAGATACCATTTGCTGTTCTTTTCCATTTGGATGAACCTTCATGAATAACCTCCGGGCTTGCAACCGGAGCGAACCGGCGAGGCGCGTGGAGGCGGGGTCTGTTTTTCTGAGGATTCTGCGGTCGGGCTTCAAAGAAGCGATCACAAGGCAAGGTGCAATATTATGGGCAAATGTGTAAAGAAGGGAAACAGTAGATTGATCGAAATCAATCGCAAGATGAAAATTCGTTAAGAAAAACCGAATACCTACCGCAGAATAGGGAAGAATACTCAGATTTTTCCGGGCCGATTACCGACTTTAGGACGTGAGGCCGATGACGATGGCCGACGGGGAAATGGAGGCGACGGCCTTCTGATTCATGTGCAGGCCGTGGTTGCGTTTCGCAAACCCGACGATGACAAGACCCGAAGGAAGACGCAGCGAACACTCGCCCCCCTTCGCGGCGCGCTCGCTTCGGATCACTTCGCCGACCAACTGATTTTCGGGGCGCTTTTCGCCCGAGGGGTTGTCGCCCCCGTGCGTTTCTTTGGGGAAGTCCGCCGTGATTTCGACGCCCGTCGCCTTCGTGAGCGCAAGGACCGACTTCCCTTCGGCAAGCCCCAGGAGCTGAGCGGACTCCTTCGTAACGGAGGCGCGCAAGAGGTGCGTGTCGTCGATGCGAAGCGTCAACCGCACGAGCGCCGAGCCGATCTTCATCTTGACGATCGTGGCGGGGAACTGATTGCGTAGCGACGTCTGAAGCGTCGTACTCCCGATACGCTCGAAAGCGTTCGATCCGCGCGCCCGGAAGCGCGCGAGCACCTCGGCCCGGGCGCGTGCGAGTTCGTCGGCCAACTCCAGCACTTCTCGGCCCGTCGCCGAAAGCTTCGTGCCGCCCCCTCGGGCGCCGCCCACCACTTTTTCGACGAGCGGACCGCCCGCGAGGTTCCCGAGCGTCTCGATCGCCTGCCAGGCCGCTTTGTAACTCACGCCCGCGCCGCGGGCGGCCTGGGAAATCGATCCCACGTCGTCGATGCGCCGCAAAATGTCGATGCGCTTGTCGATTTGCTCGTTGAGAAGATCCGCGAGAAGGATCGGGTTGGCGGTTCGGGCTTCGTCGGTTGCCATGATCACCTCGAAAAGCGTTCGGTCTTGGGTAGGGTTTAAGGGGTAGGGATGGCCTTCCTTTCGGCGTATTGCGAAAGCAAAACGCTTTCGCTATTCTTTCTCGGAATAGCGCTCGGGGCAAGTCCCGGGTGAAATTGTAGACCGACCGCGCGTTGGCGAACCCCGAATTCCGGGCTCCGAACGCGACGGGAGGAGTCATTGCGTCGGAGGATTTTCAGCATGAAGACGAAAAACGTTTTGTTCGGTGCGGTGCTTGCCGCAGTGGCGTGCACGGCCGTCAACGCCGAAGAAGTGCGCGTGGCGGTGGCCGCCAACTTTACGGCGCCCGCCCAGGAACTCGCGCCGATTTACGAAAAGGCGACGGGCGACAAGCTCCTTCTTTCCTTCGGTTCGACCGGGGCTTTCTACGCGCAGATCAAAAACGGCGCGCCCTTCGACGTGCTTCTTGCCGCCGACGACGAAACGCCCGCCAAGGCCGTGAAGGAAAACCACGGCGTGGCCGGCACGACCTTCACCTATGCGATCGGCAAGCTCGTGCTCTGGTCGGCCGATGCGAACCTCGTGAAGGGCGACGCCGCCGTTCTCACGACGGACGCCGTGAAGCACGTGGCCGTTGCGAACCCGAAGCTCGCGCCCTACGGCCTCGCCGCCCACGAAGCGATGCAGAAGCTCGGCATCGAAGCCGCGGTGACGCCCAAGATCGTCGAAGGCGACAACATCGGCAAGACCTTCCAGTTCGTGAAGACGGGCAACGCCCAGGCCGGTTTCGTGGCGCTCTCGCAGTGCTACAAGGACGGCGCCTTCACGTCGGGCTCGGGCTGGATCATCCCGGGCGATCTCTACAACCCCATCGCTCAGGACGCGGTCCTTCTGAAGAAGGGTGAAAAGAACGAGGGAGCGAAGCGCTTCCTCGAATTCCTGAAGTCGAGCCCCGAAGCCGCCCGCGTTCGCGAAGCGTACGGCTACGGCACGGCCAAGTAAGGCGCGGTCATGTTCACCGCGGCGGACTTCGAGCCGATTTTCCTGAGCCTCAAACTCGCCGCGGTGACGACGGCGGTGCTGCTGCTCGTCGGGCTGCCGATCGCGTGGTGGCTCGCCCGCGGGCGGGGGACGGGGCGTGCGATCGTGGGTGCGATCGTTACGCTTCCCCTCGTACTGCCGCCCTCCGTCCTGGGGTTTTACATCCTCGTCGCCCTGGGGCCTGCGGGCCCGCTCGGGTGGTTCACTCAGACGATCGGGCTCGGCATCCTCAATTTCACCTTTACGGGGCTGGTGATCGGCTCCGTCATCTATTCGCTCCCCTTCATGGTGCAGCCTCTGCAGACCGCTTTCGAATCCGTCGGGCGTCGCCCGATCGAAGCGGCCGCCACGTTGCGCTGTCCGCCTCTCGAAGCCTTCTGGTGCGTCGTGATGCCGCTCGCGCGGCACGGCATCGTCACGGGCGTGCTGATGACCTTCGCGCACACGATCGGCGAATTCGGCGTCGTGCTGATGATCGGCGGCAACATCCCGGGCGAAACGCAGGTCGTCTCGACCGAGATCTTCACGTACGTCGAAGCGATGGAATACGGCAAGGCGCACGTCCTTGCGGGCGGCATGCTCGTGTTCAGTTTCCTGGTGTTGGCGGGGCTCAATCTGCTGAACCGCCGACGGGCGGCCTCTTGAGGGGTGCGGCATGACGTTTTTCGATTTCTTTACGGGGAAGCGCCCCTCGGCGCATCCCGCGCACGGCGCGAGCGACGCCTCGGGGAGCGTGCGCCTCACGCTCGAGCGCTCGACGGGGTTCGAACTCGACGTCGACTTTACGATTCCCGAAAAAGGCATCACGGTGCTTTTCGGCCCGTCGGGCTGCGGCAAGACAACGGTGCTTCGCTGCGTGGCGGGGCTCGAACGGGCGCGCGGGCGCGTCTTTGCGGGCGGGAACCTCTGGCAGGACGACGCTTCGGGCGTTTTCGTTCCCACCCACGGGCGCAACCTCGGGTACGTCTTTCAGGAGGCGAGCCTTTTCGAGCACCTGAACGTTCGGGAGAATCTGCGCTTCGGCCTGAAGCGCGCCCGAACGACGGACGGCGAAGCACGTCTTGCCGAGGCCGTGGAGTTGCTCGGGATCGGCGGATTGCTCGATCGTTCGGTCGACGAACTTTCGGGCGGCGAAAAGCAGCGTTGCGCCATCGCGCGCGCTCTGGCTCTTCGCCCCGACATTCTCCTCATGGACGAGCCGCTCTCGGCCCTCGACTGGGCGCGAAAGCGCGAATTCCTCCCGTGGCTTGAAAAGCTCAAGGACGAACTGAGCATTCCCATTCTCTACGTCACCCACTCGACCGAGGAAATGACGCGCCTGGCAGACCGCCTCGTCGTCCTCTCGCAAGGGCGCGTGCTCGCCCAAGGGGCGCTTCGCGACGTTCTCGCCGACCCGAGGGTTTCCGTTCCCGCGGGCGACGGCCGCGGGGTCGTTCTGGAGGGCGAGGTGCGCTCGATTTCCGACGCGTGGCATACGGCCTCGGTGGCGGCGGGCGACTGGACCTTCGAAGTGCCCGCAGGGGCGCTTCGACCCGGCAGCCGCGTTCGCCTTCGCGTTCTCGCGCGGGACGTGAGTCTCGTTCTGGAGAAGCCCGAACGCACGTCGATTCGCAACGTTCTTCGCGTTCGCATTGCGGAGTTCGTGCCGGCCGAGCGGCCGGACGACCCGTACGTGCACGTCGTTCTCGAAGAGGAAACGGGCGGCCGACGGATGCTCGCGCGCCTTCTCGCGCACTCGGTCGACGAGCTCGGCCTCGCGCGGGGCATGACCCTCTGGACGCAGGTGAAGTCGGCCGGCGTCGTCCTCTGAGCCTCTTCGCCCGACCTCGCGAAAAAACGGAAAAGGCCGCACGGAATCGTGCGGCCTTTTTTCAGGGCTTTCGGTGCCGGTCGAAGTCGACCGGTACCGGTCGATCCGGGGCGTCCGACGCTTTCGATGTGCTCGATGCGCTCAATGTGCGTCGGGACGTTCGGACCTCAAGCCGATCAGCAGCGGCGGGCGAGCTCGGGGGCCTTGCCGATGTAGGTGGCGGGGGTGAGCTCCATGAGGCGCGCCTTGGCGTCGGCGGGGATCTCAAGACCTTCGATGAAGGTGCGCATCGTTTCGGGCGTGATGCCCTTGCCGCGTGTGAGAGCCTTGAGCTGCTCGTAGGGGTGCGGCACGCCGTAGCGACGCATGACGGTCTGGACGGCTTCGGCGAGCACTTCCCAGGCGTGATCGAGGTCTTCGGCGATGCGGGCTTCGTTCACCTGGAGCTTCCCGAGGCCGCGCGTGAGCGCGTTGTAGCCGATGAAGCAGTAGCCGAACGCGACGCCGAGGTTGCGCAGCACGGTCGAGTCCGTGAGGTCGCGCTGCCAGCGGGAAACGGGGAGCTTGCCGGCGAGGTGGCCGAGCAGGGCGTTGGCGATGCCGAGGTTGCCTTCGGAGTTTTCGAAGTCGATGGGGTTGACCTTGTGGGGCATCGTCGAGGAGCCGACTTCGCCTTCCTTGAGCTTCTGACGGAAGAAGCCGAGCGAGATGTAGCCCCAGACGTCGCGGTCGAAGTCGAGCAGGATCGTGTTGGCGCGTTCGATCTCATGGAAGAGTTCGGCCATGTAGTCGTGCGGCTCGATCTGGATCGTGTGCGTGTTGAAGACGGCGCCGAGGCGTTCTTCGACGACCTTGCGCGAGAAGCTTTCCCAGTCGAAGTCGGGGTAGGCGATCAGGTGGGCGTTGTAGTTGCCGACGGCGCCGTTCATCTTGGCGTAGATCTTCACGGCTTCGATGGCTTCGATCACGCGGTTGAGGCGCACGGCGACGTTGGCGAATTCCTTGCCGACGGTCGTGGGGGAAGCGGTCTGGCCGTGCGTGCGGGAGAGCATCGGAATGTCGGCCCACTGCTTGGCGAAGTCGGCGATCGTCGCGTGGATGCGCTTCAAGTAGGCGACGAGCTCGGCGCGGCCCTTCGTGAGCATGAGGGCGTGCGAGGTGTTGTTGATGTCTTCGCTCGTGCAGGCGAAGTGAACGAACTCGGCGGCGCTCTTCAATTCTTCGTCGTGCGCGACGCGGTCCTTGATCCAGTATTCGACGGCCTTGACGTCGTGGTTGGTCGTGCGTTCGATCGCCTTCACCGCTTCGCAGTCTTCGAGCGAGAAGTTGTCGGCGAGGCCGCGAAGGAAGGCCTTGCCGTGGTCGGAGAGGTGGGGCAGCTCTTCGAAGCCCGCTTCGGAAAGGGCGATGAGCCATTCGACTTCGACGCGAACGCGGGCGTTCATGAAGGCGCATTCGGAGAAGATGTCGCGCAGCACGTCGGTCTGCGAGGCGTAGCGGCCGTCGATCGGAGAGAGCGCGGTGAGAGGATTGAGAGCCATGTTCCGGGTTCCTCAAATTGAAGTTGAAAAGACGAAAAAATCGGTCGGATCGTGCGCTTCGGCGGGGCGCGAAAGCGAAAGGGCGGCCGGGGCCGAAGCCGCGAAGCGGACGATCGAAAAATCGGAAAACTCGCTATTTTAACGAAAAGCGCGAACCGATCGGACCGATGGGGCGGCCCGAGACGCATCGGCGGTTTTTGCGGGATTTCGGGGGAAACCGAGCGTTTTTTCGCTACCGCACGCAGGGCGTAAGACCGTATGATTGCAACGAAATTCAACGCGGCGGGCTCCGTTCCCGTCGAATCCGTCGATCTAGTGGAGAGAGGAATGCTGAAAAGAACCCTGATTGCGGCTCACTGTGTTTTGGCGCTTTGCGCCCTGCCCGCCTGGGCGAGCGGCGGTGCGAGCGGCACCAAGGTGACGTTTGAAACCCAGGGCGAATTGGGCGAGGTGGTGAACAACCCCTACGACATCGCCCCTCTGACGTCCGTGATTCGAAACGGGGGGTACGAACTCCTGAAGGCGCACGTGCGCGTTCTTCCGAAGACGGGCGGCGTTGAAATCGCCTACGACGTCGGTCCGACGGCGCTGCGCACCTACGGCGGGATCCCGGTCTTCGGTCTCTACGCCGACTACCTCAACAAGGTCGAAGTTTCCTACACCCGCGTCGCGCACGGCGTGAAGGAAGAGAAGAAAGAAACCTATTCCATCTGGACGCCGCCCGTGTGGCTCGAACCCACCTGGGGGAACGGCCGTCCCTACAAGACCTTCGACGTCGAGGTGACGAAAAAGCCGTCGAAGGAATTCGCCGACCGCCTCTACTTCATCAACAACCTCCTGCCCGCTTCTCCGAAGGGCGTGCGCGCCGTTTGGAACAATCCCACGGGCGGCGCGCTCGAGTGGAATTTCTATCCGCAAAACGCCATCGTCGACACGACGGGCGAAGTGCGTTGGTACATGCAGCCGCAGTCGATCTACGATCCGCGCGACATGTTGAAGAGCGGCATCATGATGGGGTTCCACCAGAACGAGGACGGCGCGCTCTCGTGGGGTTACGGCCAGCGCTACGCGAAGTACGACCTCATGGGCCGTGAAGTCTTCAACCGGCGCCTTCCCGACGGCTACGCCGACTTCAGCCACGCCATGGCGCTCGGTCCCGACGGCCGCTACTTCCTGCGCGTCGCGGGCGCGGACGTGCGTCGCGCGGACGACACGCGCGTTCGCACCGTGCGCGACCTCATCATCGAGGTCGATGCCAACGGTCGGGTGACCGACGAATGGCGCCTCTGGGACATTCTCGACCCGCAGCGCAACATCGTCCTGAAGTCGATCGACCAGGGGGCCGTGTGCCTCAACGTCGACGTGTCGCAGTCGGGCAAGACGCTCACGGCCGCGCAGATCGCCAAGCTCGAAGCCCAGCACGCCTTCGGCGACATCACCGGTACGGGCATGGGTCGCAACTGGGCGCACGTCAACTCGATCGACTACGACGAAGCGGACGATTCGATCATCCTCTCTTCGCGCCACCAGTCGGCGGTCGTCAAGATCGGTCGCGACAAGCAGGTGAAGTGGATCCTCGCCGCCCCGAACGGCTGGAACGAAGCGCTGCGCGGCAAGGTGCTCACGCCGGTTGACAAAAACGGCAAGAAGCTCGAGTGCCGACTCGGCCGCTGCGAAGGCGACTTCGACTGGACCTGGACGCAGCACACGGGCTGGAAGGTCGACGAACTGAGCAAGGGCGACATCCTCTACCTCTCGGTCTTCGACAATGGCGACGGGCGTGCGTTCCGCCAGCCCGACGATCCGAAGGAAAAGTACAGCCGTGCCGTTCTCTACAAGATCGACCAGAAGGCGATGACGGTCGAGCAGGTTTGGGACTACGGTCGCGAACGCGGTCACGAGCTCTACAGCCCCGTGACGAGCTCGGTCGAATACAAGAAGGACAAGAATTCGTTCGTGGTCTACTGGGCTTCGATCGACCTGACGGACCCGAAGGCCCAGGGCCCCAACCCGGTCCTCACCGAGTTCCGTTACGGCGAGAAGGAACCCGCCTTTGAAATGAAGCTCCACGGCACGTTCGGCTACCGCGCGTTGTCGATCGACCTCACGAAGGCGTTCGGCCGCTAATCGGCCTTGGGGCGTCTTTTCGCCCTTAGCCCCCGAAAAAGGGCGCCGCGGCTCGTTCGAGCGCGGCGCCTTTTTCTTCGTCTGATTTTCGGCGAGCCGTCTTTCGGTCTCTTTCGGACGGCGTTCGAGCCTCACAGAATCTCGTCGCCGTTCGCAAGGCACAGCTCGTAGAGGAGCGCGCTCACGGGTTTCGCGTTCATCTTGCGGCTGAAGTGCGCGCGGTGCACTTCCACCGTGCGCTGCGAGAGATAGAGCTGCTCGGCGATTTCGCTGTTGCGCAGACCCCGACAGAGCTTTTCGAAAATCTGACGCTCGCGCGGCGTGAAGCTGTTGAGCAGGTCGTAGATGCGCCGCTTGCGGGCTTTCTGATTGCTGAGCGCCAGCGCGCGGTCGACCGAGTGCTGCAGTCGCGCGGGGTCGACGGGTTTGAGCAGGTAGTCGACGGCTCCGCCCGCCATGGCTTCCACAGCCGTTTCGACCTGATCGTCGTTCGAGAGAAAGATGATCGAAATCGGGCTTTTCACGGCCGCAAGCTCGCGTTGGAGCGCCAGACCGTCTTCGAGTTCGGGCGTGCCGATGTCCGTGATGAGACAGCCCGGACGGTCGAGCGCCACCGAGTCGAAGAACGCGTCGTGCGTCATGAACGGGATGACGTTGTAGTTGCGGGAAAGCGCAAACGTGAGCGAAAAGCGGACTTCTTCGCTGTCGATGATCCAGACGGGCCCGGAGGCGGCGTTTTTGGCGACTTCGGGCGGAACGAGTTCGGGGAATAGCGTAGGGGTGGTCATGTTCCTTGGCGAGTCGACCGCACGGAGTGCGGACGGCGGTTTCGGGCGTATTGCCTCATAATGACTAAAAGACATTCTCTCAGAAATCGCATCGGAGAATCGGGGCTCGAAACGCGGGACCGGCCGGGCGAGCGTCCCGAGGCGTTTTGCGCGGGGCTCATCGGAGACAACCCTATGACGTTCTCGACGAATGGCGCCGGGTACGGCGCCGCCAACGCATCGACGGGCAACCTCTTCGAGGACCTGCCCTCGCGCTCGGGAGGCGTGACGCCCGCACCCGTCGGCGAAGCGCTCGCACTGCTCGGGCGGCAGCTGCCGCGGGACGTGCGGCTCGGCTCATCGAGCTGGAATTTCCCCGGATGGCTCGGTCTCGTCTATGGAGCGGGCTCGGGAGAGAGACGCTTGCACGCCGAAGGGCTCAAGGCCTACGCGGCCTGGCCGCTCTTTCGCACGGTGGGGCTCGACCGAAATTTCTACCGCCCTTACGCGGTCGAGGAACTCGCAAACTTCGCCGCTCAGGTGCCCGAAGATTTTCGCTTCATCGTCAAGGCGCCGCGCGATCTCACGGACCCGTACCTGCGCGCCCCCACGGGGAGGCCGCTTCGGGCCAATCCGAATTACCTCAACGTCGAGCGCCTCAAGAGCACCTATTTCGCACCCGTCGAAGCGGGGCTCGGCGACAAGACGGGCGTGCAGGTGCTGCAGTTCTCACCCTTCCCGCACGAAGCCCTGCGCCGACCCGAGGACCGCGAACGCGCGACCGACGCGCTCGTGCGGTTTTTCGACGCCGTCTCGGAAGCCAACACGAGCGGACGCCTCGTCGCGGCGGAATTTCGCAATTACGAATTCGTCACGCCGCGCCTTTACGGCGCGATGCGTCGGGCGGGCATTCGACCCGTGATCGGGCTCCACCCCGCGATGCCGCCGCTCGTGCGGCAGATGACGGCGCTGCGCTTTTACGAAACGGGCGAACGCGCCGCCGACCCGAGGGGCGACTGGCCGATTACGGGACCCCTGGTCGTTCGGTGGTCGCTTGCGGCCAACCGCTTCTACGACACCGCGAAGGCCGACTGGTCGCCCTTCAACGCGGTCGCCGCCCCGGACCCCGCCACGCGCGCGGCGCTTGCGGGCCTCATCGTGCGGGCGCACGCAAGCGGCGCCCCCACTTTCATGGCGGTCAACAACAAGGCCGAAGGCTGTGCGCCCGAAACCGTTCGGGCGGTCGCAGAAGCCGTGGTGGCGATGAACGATCGGAGGCTCGAGCGCGAACGGCGTACGGAACTTGAAGCCGCGGCGCGCGATCGGCGCCTCGCGCCTCCCGTCGATCACCAGTGACCGATCCAGTCCACTTCGTCGACGTCGGCTTCGGGGCGGTCCTCCCGGGGCGTGCCGCAGAGAATGAAGGCCGGAAGCGATTCCGTCGCCGGATCGTAGAGGCCCTTCGGGTCTGCGAATTCGGGAGCCGACACGGTTTTTGCGGCAAAGCCGTCCGCTTCGAGACTCAGAAGGAAATTCATGAGGGCGGCACCCGCCGTTATGAGGTTTTCGCGCTCGAGCCGGGCGTTGTCGGCGGTGCGGCGAATCACGAGGGCGACGAGCCCCGGGCCTTTCGTCGCTTTGGAGCGGGCCTTGGCGCGCTCTTCGGGCGTTGCGTCGGCGGGCAAGCGCGCTTCGAAGAGATCGGCCAGACGTTCGCGCGAATCGATGCGCACGAAGCGCACGGGAAACTCGGCGTCGTGACAGGGGGCGCGCATCGCGCAGGTCACGGCGCGGGTCAGTTCGGCTTCGCCCGGAGCGGGTTCGGTGAGGTATTTGGCACCCGTCGAGGTGCGGTGCATGATGAGGTTGTGAAGCGACGACACGATGTCTCTCTCCTTCGCATAGGAACGCGGCCCGGACGGGACGGCTTCGGTCGGGCGTCTTTCGCCCCGGGCCCTGCGAACGAGTATAGTCCGCCGCATTCGAGATGAATCGGGCCGAATCGCGCGGGAAATCGGGAATTCGGGGAATTCGCGGGAGTCCGGCCCGAGAGGCGGCTTCGAAGTCGCCGTTTCGAGGCCGTTTTTTCCGTGCGATCTCCGCTAAGCTTGATTCCTTTCGGAGGACCGTCCAAGATGCCGCTTTGGGACATTACCGCGCCGCTTTCGCCCGAGACGCCCGTCTATCCCGGGGACGAACCCGTTCGTTTCCGACGCACGGCGTCGATCGATCGGGGCGACGCGGCGAACGTGTCGGCTTTTTCGATGAGCGTTCACGCGGGCACCCACGTCGACGCGCCGAGTCACCTCGGATTCGAGGGCGACGCGGACGCGATTCCCCTGGAGGTGCTGACGGGCGAGTGCGTTGTCGTCGATCTTTCCCGAGCGCCCGAAGGCGTCGAGCCCGAAGCGCCCTTTTCGATTCGACTCGAGGACGCGGCCGGCGCACTGCAACGCGTGCTCGAGTCGGGTCCCGTCGTTCGGCTCCTTCTCAAAACGGGCGGACGTCCCGCGACGGGGCTCGATTCGGAGTTCGTGCGGGCGCTTTGCGAACGGGGCGTGCGGCTCATAGGGCTTGAGCTCTCGAGCATCGACCCCGAAACGGGGCCCGAAGCCGAGACGTTGCCTGCGCATCGCGCGGCGCTTGCCGCAGGGACGGTCGTTCTGGAAAACCTCGTGCTCGAGGGCGTCCCCGAAGGGCGTTACGAGCTTTGGGCGCTCCCGACGGCGTTGGTGGGGCTCGACGCGGCGCCCTCGCGCCGTGTTGCGCGGACCGCTCGCATGAGCGCCCGGCCCCGTCCGATCCTCCGACCATCCGACTTCAACAAACCCGATTTTCAAGCATGACCCAGATCTACGAATCCGTCGTCCGCATCCGTTTCGGACATTGCGATCCCGCGGGGATCGTCTATCACCCCCAGTACTTTGCGATCCTCAACTACGTGATGGAGGACTTTTTCCGCGACGTGCTCGGGATCACCTTCAACGACGTCGAAACCGTCGGGGTGGGGCTGCCCGTCGCGGGCGTGCGCTGCGACTTCGCCGCGCCCGGCCGCGTGGGCGACGTCTGTACGGCGCGCCTCTGGGCGGAGCATATCGGCGAGAAGTCGATTCGCTTCGCGATCACGATGCACTGCGGCGAGGAACTGCGCCTGCAGTGCGTCGAGACGGTCGTATGCGTGAAGCTCGAAAACGGGCGTCTCGTCTCGACGCCGATTCCCGACGAGCTTCGAGCGAAGCTCGCGCCCTACGCGGCGGACGAAACGACGCCGCCCCTGCGCCTGCGCGCCTGAGGCGACTGCATCCTCAACCGAGCGCTTTGAGGCGGGGTTCCGCCTCGCCCGACGCGCGCCAGAGCGTGCGCAGCACGGCTTCGCGCTCGGGCGTGGGGTCGGTTGCGAAAAAGCGCGAGGTTCCGCCCTCGGTGCGGGAGCTTGCGAGCCCTTCTTCCCGGAGGCGTCGAACCAATTGACGCGCGACGGCGGGTGCGGGGTCGATCGGCTCGGCGCCCGGCACGCTCTCGCGGATCGCTTCGGTAAGGAACGGATAGTGGGTGCAGCCGAGCACGATTCGGTCGGCGCCTCGGGCCGCTGCGGGCTCGAGAAAGTGCCGAACGAGCGCTCGGGTTTCGGGCGTCGCGAAGTCGCCCCGTTCCACGCACTGCATGAGGCCCGGAGCCGGCACGTCGATCACGTCGACGGGGACGGACCGGTGCTCGTGCGCCCAGCCGAGCGCCTCGTCGCGCAACGTCCGGTATTTGAGTCCTTCGATCGTCTTGGGTGTGGCCAAAACGGCCACGGTGCCCGTGACGGTTTCCCGAACGGCCGGAAAGACGGCGGGCTCGATCCCGACGACGGGGATCTCCAACCGCTCCCGCAGACGCGCGACGGCAAGCGACGTCGCGGTGTTGCAGGCAACGACGAGGGCCTTGACGCCGCGCGAAAGCAGAAAGTCGACGACGGCGTCGATACGTTCCAGAACGAACGCGTCGGGCTTTTCGCCCCAGGGCGCAAAGCCGCAGTCCGCGGCGAAAATCAGATCCTCTCCGGGAAGCGCCCGTCGCACTTCAAGCGCCACGGAGAGCCCTCCCCAGCCCGAGTCCAAAAGTCCGACGGGAGCCGAAGTCGTGTCGCAACGAGCGGTCATTTGCGTGTCCGTTTGAAGAGTGCGGGAAGTTCGGAGAGGAGAATGCCGCCCACGATGCAAAGGCCGCCCGCAAGGCCCCCGACGCCGAGCCGTTCGCCGACAAGCCAACCGAGCGCGGCCGCAAAGACGCTCTCCATGGCGAAGATGACGCAGGCGCGTCCCGGCGGAACGTAGCGCTGCCCGTACGCAAGGAGCACCTGCACGAAGGCGACGATCACCGCAAGCCACGCGATGCTGCCGAGAACGACGGGCGACCAGACGGTTTCCTTGAGAGGCACGCCCGCGAGCGTCGCAAGGCCGAGCCCCAACGCCGCAAAAAGGGTGACGAAGACGAGTTGCGCGAACGCGAGCTCGGCGGGCTTTGCCTGCGGAGCGAACTTCCCGACGATGAGAATTTCCGCGGCCGAAAGGAGCGCGGAGAGGATCGTCACCCATTCGCCCCAGTTGTTCGAGAGACTCAGGGTGAAGGGGTTCGCAAGGAGCACGAGCCCCGCAAACGCAAGACCCGCGCCCGCAAAGGCCGCTTTGCTCGGCGTGCGTCCGTAGACGATCCAGTAGAGAAAGGGCGTGAGCGGCACGTAGAGCGCCGTGAGAAAGCCCGACATCGAGCTTTCGATCGTCATGAGGCCCGCCGTGTTGGCCGTGTAGCAGCAGTAGATCGCAAGACCGCACCACGCGCCCCCTTTCCAGGTCGAGGCGGGGATCGCACGGATGCGACCCCTGAGAGCGAGCGCGAGCAGGAACGCGGCCGTTCCGAATCGACACAGAACGAGCGTCAGCGGATTGGTCTCTTCGAGGGCGGTCGAGATCGTCAGAAAGGAACTTCCCCAAAAGAAAGTCGCCAGGACGAGTGCGAGCACCGGAAGGAGGGTCGGAGCGGCGGGCGCGGTCATGGTTGGTACCTCAGGCGGCCGCCCGACCGAGTCGGTCGTGCACGGCGGTCCACTCGGGCGCTTCGGGCGGCATCTCGATGAAGATCCGGTCGGCGCCTGCGTGGTCGAGCTCGTGGAGCGCTTCGTAGAGACGGGCGCCGTACTCGAGGTGCGTCTCGGGAGAGACGAGCTTGAGGCGCACGGGCGCATCGAGCGCCTCAAGGGTCGACGCGCGGGCCATGACGGCCGCGGTGCGGCCCTCCTGCGTCCAGGCGGTGACACGCTCCGCCAAGGCTTCCGGGGCGACGAGTTCGAGCTTCGTGCGCGGCGCGTAGTGGCTCTTCAGGCGCCCCGAGGCGCGCGGCGCGTTCGAGCCCGCGTCGGGCACGGGGCGGCCGAGCGTTTCTTCGAGCATCGCGCGCGTCACGACGCCGTGACGAAGAATCGTCGGCTCGCCCGAGGAAAGATTCACCATGGTCGACTCGATCCCGAATTCGCACGGTCCCCCGTCGAGGATCATGTCGAGCTTCCCTTCGGGTTTGACGCCGAGGTCCTCGCGCACGTGCTCCGCGCACGACGGACTGATCCGACCGAACGTGTTGCACGAAGGGGCCGTGAGTCCCTTCATCGTCGGGCCCGCAAAGGCCTTCAGAAGGGCGTGCGCCCAGGGATGCGACGGACAACGCAACGCGACCGTATCCTGCCCGCCCGTGACGAAAAGGCCGCAGCGGGGCTTTTTCTTCAGAACGAGCGTGAGCGGACCCGGCCAGTAGGCGCGCGCGAGCACCCGGGCGCTCTCCGGAACGTCTTCGGCCCAGGCGTCGATCGCCTCGGGACCGCACACGTGCACGATGAGCGGATGATCCTTGGGGCGTCCCTTGGCCTCGAACGTGGCCGTCACGGCCGCTTCGTTGTCGGCGTCGGCCGCAAGGCCGTACACCGTTTCGGTGGGAAGGGCCACGAGGCCGCCCGCTTCGAGAATGGCACGGGCGCGCTCGACGGCTTGAAGGTCGACGGGAGGAGTCGTCATGGAAATCCTTGTTGGTTACTCGGGATCGGGAAGGCCGAGAATGCGGGCGACGGCGCGCGCACGCTCGAAGGCTTCGTCGAGCGTCGGGGCGACGCACGTGACGTGACCCATTTTGCGCGCACGACGGGCTTCCTTTTTCCCGTAGAGATGAAGTTTCGCCCCCGGAACGGCGAGCACGGCCTGCCAGTCGGGGTCGCGGAAGCGGTTTTCGGCGTCGAACCACTCGTCGCCGAGGATGTTGAGCATGACCGCCGAGGAGTGGCGGCTCGTGTCGCCGAGGGGCATGCCGGTCATCGCGCGGACCTGTTCCTCGTACTGGCTCGTCACGCACGCGTCGATCGTGGCGTGGCCCGAATTGTGGGGGCGCGGCGCGAGTTCGTTCACAAGGAGCGTGTCGTCTTCAAGGAGGAAGAATTCGACGCAAAGAACGCCCACGTACTCCAGCGCGTCGGCGATGCGCATCGCATGGGCGCGCGCCTTTTCGGCGACCGCCTCGGAAATGCGCGCGGGCAGCACCGACACGGCGAGAATGCCGTTGCGGTGGTAGTTTTCAGCGACGTCGAAGGTCTTCGTTTCGCCCGTAAGCGAGCGGCACACGATGACGGAGAGCTCGAGCTTCAAGGGAAGCATCTTCTCGAACACGCACTCGACCCCGTTCGTGCTGCGGAAGGCCTGCAGGAGTTCGTCGCGGTTTTTGACGCGGTACTGGCCCTTGCCGTCGTAGCCGAGGCGGGCGG
>UMGW01007205.1_pt1 | contig 38588 bp, 20 predicted proteins | sample 1965371 | NCBI WGS metagenome assembly UMGW01 (sample SAMEA4836082, study PRJEB28245) | human gut metagenome | biome: gut microbiome; material: fecal sample | place: Denmark | collected 2008
GAAGCGGCTGTCCAACGGATGCCGAAACCATCCCTACAAAGCGCGAGTCGCCCTAGCGCAGACGAGGAGAACGCGGGGAGCAGCGCAAGCAACGCCACCCCGTGAGGGCGCACTTATACGCATCTTCAATGCGCCGTGCGTTCTCCGAAGGCCCCTGCGGGGAGCTCGATGCCTTTGGCATCAACAGGGACAAGCCCCTGCGCCGATGGTATCGGCTACCACACAGTGGCACTTTGCGCCATGAAATAGAGGTGAACTTATGCCCTGTCCAACGGGGAGCTTTAAGATTATCAGCCGTGGGAAAGGCCAATCCTGTATGGCTTCCTGCGCGTATTACTCTGGCGAAAAGAAATATTCCGAATATGAATGCTGCTGGAAATATCCGCATAGCAGTTCATCGCGTGTGAAGTTCGTCGAAGTCATGCTGCCGCCTAACGCGCCGAGAGCGTATGTCGATCCGCAGACGCTTTGGAACGCGGTGGACGCAGCAGAGACAAGCGTCAATGCACAGACAGCACGTTCAATGCTCTTTGCATTGCCGCGTGAATTAACCTATGCGCAGAACCTCGCCCTTGTCCGCGATTATTGCCAAAAGGAATTTGTGGACAAGGGCATGGTCTGCAATTTCTTTTATCACGATAAGGGCGATGGCAATCCGCACGTTCACATCATGCTGACGCTTCGCGCGATGGACGAGAACGGAAAGTGGCTGCCCAAATCAAAGAATGTTTACGCGCTCGATGAAAGCGGGAACCGCATCCGTACCCCAAATGGAGGTTGGAAACGTATCAAGGTCAACACCGTTGATTGGAACGAACAAAAGTACGGCGAAATCTGGCGGCAGGATTGGGCAGCAGCACAAAATGCGGCGTTCGAAGCAGCCGGACGGATGGAACGTATTGATATGCGTTCCCTTGAACGGCAGGGAATTGAAAATCGTCTGCCGCAAAAGCATCTTGGCCCAACCGCTTCCGCGCTGGAACGTAAAGGTATTTGCAGTAAACACGGCGATGAAAACCGAAAGATCATCAGCCTGAATGCACTGCTGGCCTCGTTGCAGAAAACCGTTCATGCTATCGGCGCATGGCTGGATAACTTGCGCAATGCAATCAGCCGTCAGCAAATCATAGAAAATCCCGATGATTATCCGTTGAGCGATGTGCTTATTGCTTATTTGGATATGCGAAAAAATGAGCGCGAAGGGTGGGGCCGCTATGCGCAGGAAAAGGGCGCTGTCCATGACATTAAGGACGGATTCCAAGCGGTTTCTTTTCTCACCAGTCATGAGATTTATACGGTTGGTCAGTTGGGGCAACGCATCCAAGCAACGCGGCAAACATTTTCTAAAATCAAAGCAGAAGCAGCGGTGAAGGCACGCAGGATCCGCGACATCGACGCGCTATTTACGGCAATCCAGACAATCAAGGAATTAAAGCCGCTCCAGCAGGAATACGAAAGCATCCATTGGCACGGCAAGCGTGAAAAATTTAAGGCTGAACACGGCGAAGCATTGAGCCGTCTGCAAAAAGCTGTTTGGCTGTGCGAAAAGCTCATCAAGTCGCTTGGGCTTGCTTCTCCTATCGACAAGGAGCAGCGCATGGCGCTGAAAGCCGAACGTGCACAGCTTGAATCGGAGTGCGAAGTCCTTCTTTCTAAACTCGAAGAAGTCAAAAGCGAATTGACGGAGCTGAACCGCATCCGATATTGGACGCGCAAGGTTATTCCCGATGCATTGCCGAGAGTTTCTGAGGGGCGCGTTTCGGTTGAGGATGCAATGGAAATGGCGAGCAATCGGAAGGCGCTAGAGCAGGTTGAGGAGCAAGCCGCACAGATGGCTGTGCGTCAGCCGCAGGAGCAGGAAGAGCAGCAGAAAAAGCAGGAAGTGAAACAGCAGGGTGGGATCGTTCCACTGTAAGGAAATTCATGCACAAGCAAAAGCTGAATACCGTTCACAATACGCTGACGGTATTCAGCTTTTTTCTTTTTGGCTAAATGAGAGCGCCGCGGTATCTTTCAAAAATTAGAAAGTGCCGAATGTAAGAACCTAAAAATTACGCATTCAGAAAAAGTGCGGATTGTTGAATGGAAAATTTGGGAAAAAAACCGTGAAAAGTCTTGGATAATGCTGGTAGTCATGATATACTGGCATTGAATAAATCCATCCACCAAAGCAGCAAAAATACTTTTGGGGGCATGAATCATGAAACGTTTCATTGCATCTATCCTTTCGGCAGTCCTGATGTTGAACGGCCTTATGCCTGCCTATGCGGCGGCAGAGCAGGACGGCAAGGAATCCGCAACCATTAAGCACTTCACCCTTACGGCTGACGTGATTCCTGGAAAGCTGGAGGAACTGGAGCGATACGACGTTTCCATGATTGACCATGGGGATGTCCTTGAAAATGAAGACGGCGTCGTCGTCTCCGAAATTCAGGGGACGTATTATCGAAACCAGAAGCTCACACAATCCTCACTTTCAGGAACGAGTTTTGCGTTTGCGCCGATCATGCTGGACAAATATTTCCCGCTGCCGCAAGAAACGCCGGAACCCAGCGAGACACCCGAACCAACCGTTACACCTGAGCCAACTGTGATGCCGGATGCGTCTGCTACCCCCGAAGTATCCGTCATGCCGGATGCATCGGTTTCTCCCGATGTATCAGCCACGCCGGAAGGGGCGGTTACGCCAAGTCCTTTGCCCGAAGTTTCAGACACGCCTGCGTCTAGTGATGGTCCAACAGACAATGGAACGCCGTTTCCGACCGAAAAGAGCACAGAGGCTCCTAGTGGTGAACCCACAGAAGCGCCAACGGAAGAACCAGTAGAAAAACCAACCGAAGCGCCTGTAACAGAGCCTACGCAGACTCCGGAAGCACCTACCCGTGAGCAGCCCACCGAAGAGCCTACGGTTGCACCTGAAGAAAAGACGGAGCAGGAAGCAACGGCGGAACCTGCCCAATCACCTGAGGAGACTTCAAACGAATCATTTGACATTCCCGAAGATCAAACAGTCACAGAAGAAAACGAGTTCAAACCAAGCACATCCTTTTGGCGTTGGCTTGTTTCTACTGCTTATGCGGACGAAAGCGCACCGTCCAGCATTCGAGGGAAACGGCAATCGTATTCCCGCAGCGCAGGCTGCGAATGGATTACCTATCCCGGACTGTTTGACGCTGTAACGGACGTTGAGCTTTCCATGACCTCTACGGGCATTAAGGAAAACATTGTTGTTCATCAGTATACGGGCAACCATATCTATGCATATCAGATGACGACGGAAGGATTGACCGCCGTTCAAAGAGGGAAGGAGATTCTGCTCTATAACACAAACGGCGATATGATGGCAAAGGTCGAAGCGCCGCATATGTCAGACGCGGAAGGCCGCTACAGCACGGATATTACCGTTTCTCTGGAGGGTGGCGGCGGAAACTATCGCGTTACCTATCGGCCTAACGATGAATGGATGCAAAGCGCCGCTTATCCTGTAACCATTGACCCAACAGGAAACTATTTTAACGATCTTGCCACAGGAATCGGCGACGTATTTGTGTCCAGCGATAACCCGTCTCACCATTATGACCATACGGTTCCCAGAGGCTCAGCCCAACACGATCACAACCGTGAGGGAACAAATCTTTATGCCGGGAATGGCAATATTGCTTATATTATCCCTGCGCTGACGGGCTTTGCCGGGAGTGATGGTAAGGTCTCGGAATTCCCGACAACCAGCGGTCTCATGATCTTGGATGCAACCTGGAAAGTCTATGTTCACGAGGGCGGCGGCACGTTTGAGGTGGCGCTTGTCACCGGAGATTGGAATACCAGCACGGTAACCTACAATTCGCGCCCGAGTCTCAGCGCGGATATTCGTCAGACGATTACGCTTCGTACTGGATGGAATAATGTTGATCTGACGAAAATATTTTCCGCATGGTTTAATACATCGGATCAGAAAAGAAATTACGGATTTGCAGTAACCAGTACCAGCTCATGGGCCAGAATTTGTTCGGCAGATGTTTTGCCCAGATCAGATCGTATGTCGTTTTCCGCTTCCTATACGGACGATTTGCCCGCGCCTACGGTAACGGCAATAGGCTATGGAAACGGTATCAATTCACAGAGCGGCTATATTGACGTATCGTGGAATAGCGTTCCGCTGGCCAGCAGATACCGTCTGGGCATATCAAACGGCAGCACGTTCCAGTATATCGACGTAGGCAATGTCACCTCGTATTCGACGCGCGGCAAAAAGATTTGGCCGACCGACGCTGAAATGGCAGCGGGCAACTATACCCTGCACTGGGACGGCACCGGGCAGGAGCTGCCGAATATCCCGCGCAAGGACAAGACAGACCTGAATTATTATTTCGTGGTTCTGCCGGCCAATGCTTACGGTCAGACAGGTTCGCAGTACGGTCAGGCGCAGGCTTCGCTGCCGGATACTACGCCGCCTAACCAGCCGTCTACAGTCAGCGTATCTCCGGCAGAGTGGAGCAGCGCTGATGCTCGAACGGTCACATGGGCAGGCGTAACAGATATGCCGCTAAACAGCGCTACGCTAGGCGACAACGGGCATGTTCAGTTTGTTCTTGATCCTGCAAGCGGAACAGACGCAAATACATGGGCGTGGCAGAATGCGGCTTCCAATGCCGCAAATGGTTCCCAGACGTTCTCAACTGCGGGACTGGAAGACGGCGTTCATGCGGTCTATGTGCGAGGCGTAGACACCTACGGCAATTATGGCACCCCCAAAGGTGCGGAACTCAAGCTGGACAGAACGCCGCCGACGCAGCCAGACGTAACTATACTGCCTGATGCTTGGACAAAGGAAAATACCGCATCGATCTCTTGGACGAACATCGCCGATTTGAACGATTTGAATCGTGTAGAGTTTTCGTGGGACGGCGGCGCATATCAGGCAACCGGGCTTTCTGAAAAAACTTATGCAGGATATGAAGCGGACATCTCGTCTTTTGCGGACGGGCTGCATACCCTGAGTGTCCGGGGCGTGGATATTGCCGGGAACGTCGGGGAAGCTGGAACTGCATCGATTCAGATTGACCGCAGCGCGCCGACGCTGACCCAATCTTCCGTTGAACCCGCAGCATGGACGGCGGCAGACAGTGTTTTGCTGACGTGGGAAGGTGCTGCGGACGCATACAGCGGCCTTGCCTACATGGAGTATGCCGTTGACGGCGGCGCTTGGGAAGCGCTCGATGTAAGCGAAAACGGAAGCCGGGAAATTGAAGTCGGCGAGCTGGCGGACGGCGAACATCGGATTACGCTGCGTCTGACGGATGCGCTTGAAAATACCGCAACATGGGAACACACGATCTATCTGGATCATACCCCGCCTGTTGTTGAGCTGCTTACGCCGCAGAACGGCGCGGTTGTGACGGGCGTTCTGGACATTTGGGGCACTGTCTCGGATATTTCGCTGACGGACTGGACGCTGACGGCGAAAGGCTCGTCCGGCAAAGAGGTGATCGTTCATGCTGATTCGACCGAAAGGCTGTCCGAACAGCTCGGCGTGTTGGACACGGGCGAATTTGCGGATGGCGAAACTATCGAAATCATCCTGACTGCGCATGTCGCTGCTGCGCATGAAAGCACGATTCAGGGCGTATATGTCAAGGCTGACCACAGCGCAAAGTCCATTTCGGCAGACGTAACGATTACTGCGCCGCAGCAGGGCGAACGCCTGACTACTGCCTATAAGCAGGGAGACTATACCACCGATTACAGCGGTTCGGAGAGCAGCGGCGTTTTCATGCTGGACGGACAGCTGGGCGGGGCAACGACTCATTTGACATTCCCGGTATATCCAATTCTTTACCCGGAAAACAGCGTTCATGCCCTCTCCGTGCTTTCGCTTGACCGTAAGGGCGCGCTGCATTATTCGCAGGGCATGGCTGGAACGCTGATTCTCAGCGATATTTGGAAAGATGAAAATAAAGTAGCATCTGCGGACGGACTTACGCTGTCGGAGATGGGCGCGGAAGTAACGGCAGATTCCGGCACACTGGTATCCAAGACCTTTACAGCCGCACAGCCTGTGCTGGCTGTGCAGCTGCATACCATTGAACATCTGGCGGCGGGCGGCGCTATCTCCTATGAGGTATCAACCGACCACGGTGCAACATGGACGGCAATTCAAGAAAATCATGACGTAAAATTTGATACGCCACAGCATCAGGTAGCAGTTCGTGTCCATTTGCAAGGGACGGGAACGGTGCTTCAGGGTCTGGATATTGTGGGCGTATACGAATCAACCCCCGTCCATTTCAGCGTCCGACTGCTTCGGTCTGTGACGGCGTTTAACCTGACGCACGAAGAAGAACATACGGAAGCCATGCCGGCCCTCTCGACGGACTGCACAGCGCAGCTGACGGTTCAGCGCCTGTATATGGACGGGCAGTGGAACAGCAACAGTTTTACGGCTAATATGCTGCCCTTTGAGGACGGAACAATCCATCAGGCTGCGGCGCTGGGACTGGACGCGGACGGCGTGCTTTACGGAAGCGGCGCAGCAGTATCAATCCTCATGCGAACTGCGCTGAACGCAACAGACACATGGCAATCCCCGGCGCTGGAGCTTGCAGACGAAACGTATGCCATTCGTTTGGAAACGCTCTGCCTCGACGCGGCGGGAAAAACGGTGGAAAACGGGACGTATGCGTATTCGTATGACGGAACGACGTGGACGGATTTCACAACGGACGGCTATACCTTCCTGAGCCAAGGCACGAAAAAGCTGTATATCCGGGCAATTCCGCCCTCCGGCGTGACGCTCAGAGCCGTCCATCTGGAAGGTGTGACAGCCAAGACGCGGGCGCTGAAAACGACGCTGGTGAAAGCGCCTTATAACGTGCAGGCGACGGACTACGGCGACTACTATGAAAACGAAAAGCTTCGTCGCTATGAACTCACATGGTCGGACGCGAATCGCGACGACGGCACATGCGGCAATGAACTCTGGTTTGATATTTACCGCAACGGGCGGAAGATTGCATCAACGCAGAAAACTCGGTATGCCGACTATGATTACGAGGCTGATGCAGTCTACCATGTTCTGGCGCGCAGAGAATACGATGATCCGGGCGACGGGCTTTCTTCGATGCTTACCCGAACGAGCGGACGGGTGAAGGCTGCCATGACGCATCTGGCGGCGGAGAAACGCATGGAAGGCGTACAGCACAACGTTGAGAACTTCACGCAGTCGGAGTATCTCAACGACCTGTACGGCGGCAACTATACTTTCTCTGATACACCTAACCCGCCAAGCCTGAGCTTGGCGCTCGATCAAAGTCTGCTGGGACCGCATCGCTTCTGCTCGCTCGGCTTTGAGCCGATTAACTTCAACACGGGCAATTTCTATTTGCAGACGCGGGATTACGCGCTGGCAGATTTGGGAACGTCCGGCTTTGATGTGGTCAGAACGTATAACGCACAGAGCAATGAAACGGACGGACCGTTCGGCGCAAAGTGGGCGACAGAATACAGCCAGCATCTCCGCCTGTTCAACGATGGCAGCATCGGCTATCGCAGAACGGACGGCAGCGAAGTGATCTTCTATGCGCAGGCAGACGGGACATTTGAAAGCAACTCGACGGAATATGAAGCACTCTCCTACGATGCGGCGCACACCGAATATCGAATCAGCCTGACGGATGGAACGGTCTATGCGTTTGCGTCCGGCGGTCTGCTGAAACGCATTGAAAAGGACAACGGGCAGCATGTTACGGAGATCGTCCGAGATGAGGACGGCCTGATGACGAAGATCATTTCTCCCAGTCAGGAAGAACTGCTGGTCGAAATGGATCAGGCCGGACACATTGTCAGCATCACCACGCCGGGCGATGTGACGCTGCACTATACCTACTCCGGGAAGAAGCTCAGCTCCTTTATGGATGCCGAAGGAAAAACGACGAAATACACCTACGACAAAAAGGGCCGCATGACCGAATGGTATGACGGCAACGGTCAGCGTCAGGTGCTGAACAAATACGACGAACAGGATCGTGTTGTTGAGCAGCAGGACGGTAACCGTGGCCGTTATCGGATGCAGTACGGCGACGGCCAGACGACGACAACAGATGCCGAAGGGAATGTTGTCACCTATTTCTTTGATGAGCAGAAGCGCACCACCCGGATTGTAGACGCATTGGGCGGTGAAACCAGCTTTACCTACGGCGAGCAGGGTGAAATTGTCAGCAAGACGGATGCGCTGGGACATGTGACTACCTATGCCTATAACGCTGCGGGCGATATTGTCACAACCGTGCTGGAAAACGGCGGCACGATTTGCAAGGAGTATAACGACCAACACCAGATTACAAAGCTGACCGATTTGAACGGCGCGGTGACGCTGTATGAATACGATGCGGACGGCAATCTGGTTCGGGAAAACGCGCCGAATGGCGGCGTGACAACCTACGCATACGACCATAAAGGCCGTCTGACGCAAAAAACAGACGCGCTGGGTAATCAGACAAGCTATGCGTATGTCAATGGACTGTTGACCCAGACCGTGGATGCGCTGGGCAACAAAACGGTTTACAGCTATGATGCTAACGGCAATCTGGCGAGCAAAACGGACGCACTGGGCAATGTGACGCAGTATGAATACGATGCAAACGGGAATCTGCTGACCATTATTTTTGCAGACAGGACCAGCGTCAGCTATACCTATGATGCGCTGGGCAGGCAAACCAGCGCGACCGACCCGCTGGGCAACGTGACGCGGTATAAATACGATGCGCTGGGAAATGTGCTGGAAATCACGCTGCCGGATCAAACAACCCAAACGGCAACCTACACGCACAACAGCCAGCTGGCAACGGTAAAAGACGCACTGCGAAACCAGACAAAGTACACCTATGACGGCAACGGAAACCGCCTGACAGAAACGGATGCGCTGGGCCATACAACGATCAGCGAGTATGACGCGGCGGGCCATCTGATTTCCGAAACCAATGCGGCGGGCGGTGTAACGACTTATCGCTACGATGCGCAGGGCTTCCCGATCTCTGTGACGGATGCGGCGGGCGCGACGCAGACCTATCGTTACGACGTAATGGGCAACATGATCGAGCAGACGCTGCCCAACGGCGCAACCATTCGAATGGATTACGACGAAAGCGGAAACGTCATTCGCAAAGTTAATGAGCTTGGCGGCGAAACAACCGCTGCCTATGACCTGCTGGGCAGGATTATCACGATTACTGACCCTCTGGGCGCGGTGACGGCGTACAGCTATGACGCAAACGGCAATCTGCTTTCCGTGACGGATGCGCTGGGCAATGTAACGGCCTATGAATACGACGCGCTGAATCGCGTGACGGCAGAAATTGCACCCAATGGCGGCAAAACCGTTTATACGTATGACTGCGTGGGCAATCTCATCGAAACCACCGACGCGCTGGGCTATACGACGACATACGACTATGATGCGGCGGGTAACCTCATTGGCATGACGGATGCGCTTGGGCAGGCCGTTGAACTGGAATACGATAAGAACGGGCGCGCAACGACAGCTATTCAGAAGAACGGTGGCGTGCTGGCAACGGCCTACGACAAGGCAGGACGTATCATCTCTGAAACGGATGCTAACAAGCACACAACGAAATACCGTTACGGCAAGACTGGACTGGTCAGCGAAATTACCGATGCACTGGGACAGAAAGCGCTGTTCGAATACGATGCATTGGGCAATGTGACAAAGATCACTGCGCCGGGCAACAACGTTACGCAGTACGCCTACGATATTTCCGGCAGACTGACGATGCAGACGAGCGCGACTGGGCTTGTGACCGAGTACGGCTATAACGAAAACAGTCAGCTGACCGCTGTTGTGACCAACGGAAACGAGAGCCTGTACGAATATGACGCGATGGGCAACGTTTTTTCGGTGACAGATGCGGAAGGCCGCTGCATAAAGCTGGCATACGACCTGAACGGCAAGCTGACAGAGATTCTTTACCCGGATGGAACGAAGGACATAACCGAATATGATGCACTGGGCCGTGTAGTTCAATCCATGCCGCGCACAGGGCTGGCGACAGCATACGCATATGACGAAAGCGGAAACATCGTTCGCGTAACGCAGGGCGAGCAGACGACGGCCTATGAATATGACCTGCTGGGGCGCATGGTCAGGCAGATTGCGGCGGACGGGACGGAAACCGCGTACACTTATGACGCGCTGGGCAACCTTGTTGGTCAGACGGATGAACGGGGCAACCAGACGACGTTCAGCTACACGGCGGAGAGCCTGCTGGAGCAGGTAACGTATGCCAACGGCGCAAGTCAAAGTCTGAGCTATGACCTTGCAGGCAACGTTATCGGCGAAACGGATGCCGAGGGCAACGCCAAGCAGTATCAATATGACAAGGCGAATCGGCTGATTGCCGTTATTGATGAGATGGGCGGCAAAACCGCGTATGCCTATGACGCAATGGATCAGATTGTGCAGGTGACGGATGCGCTGCGCCATACGACAAAGTACACCTACGATAAGGCCGGAAACCTGACGAGCGAAACCGATGCGCTGGGGAACAAGGTGCGGTACAGCTATACGCCGGAGGGGTGGCTGAGCAGCGTCACCAAGGCGGACGGTGCCGTGATGACGTTTGAATACGACAAAACGGGCATACTGACCCGTCAGAATGTCGGAGACGAACAGAGCATTACGAGCAGCTACAACGAGATTGGCAAGCTCACAGAGGTATCCAGCGAGGCCGGAACGATTCGCTATCAGTATAACGAGCAGGGATTCCTGATCTCCGTGGAGAATGTCAATGGCGACGTGGTTTCGTATACTTACGACGCATACGGCAACAAAACGTCCATGACCTATCCTGACGGCAGGACGGTCAGTTACGTCTATGACGCGATGAACCGAATGGTCGGCGTTGTGGGGCTGGATGGCGAAACGACGAGCTACGTCTATGACGCTGCGGGCAGAAGAATCCAGACGGTTTCCGGGGACTTGACCACGCGCTATGCCTATGACAGCGTGGGCAACCTGACGGAGCAGACCACCAGCGGCACAAGCGACATTGCGTTCCGCTACAGCTATAACAGAAACGGCTACATCACGGGCGAAAAGCGCACGGAAAACGGAACGACAACGGAAACCAGCTATGCGTATAACGCGCTTGGAGAGTTGATCAGCTTCCTGCAAAGCACGGGCTACGGCGAAAGCTACGCCTATGACAAGGTCGGAAACATGCTGGAAAAGGCGATCACCGGGACGGACGGTCAGCATGTGACGCTGAAAATGGCGTATAATGCGGCGAATCAGCTCACGGGCATGACCAACGGTCAAAGCAAGCTTGCGTACAGCTATGATAAGAACGGCAGTCTGACGCAGAAAGCGCTGGCCAGCAAGACCTACGGCAAGCTGACGGATCGCTATGCGTATGACATGCTCGACCAACTCACCTCCTACGTTGGGTATGACGGGTATCAGCAGCAGTTTACCTACGATGCGAACGGTATGCGCCTGAGCGAAAAGGAAACGGGCGATGCATCCCGATCCACGCTGGAAGAATTGCTTCGCGGGAATATTGCTGGATTGCCGGAAATCGTTGCCCCGCAGGCGCAGGCCAGCGCGGCGGACGTGCCGGAAGAACTGGCGTGGGCGACGACGGATTATCTGTATGACGTCACGCAGGAATACTATCAGGTGATTACTGAAACCAGGACAGAAACAGATGGGCATACGGCGACAACCGCTTACGCCTACGGCTTGGAACGCATAGCAGCGTATACGGCTGATGGCAAGACCAGCTATGTCTATGACGGGCGCGGGTCTGTGGTGCAGGCAGTGACTGCGCCTGTTGCGGGAGAAAAGGTATCTTCTGTCCTGCCAGATGTTGCCGTGAAGGTGCAATCCTTCTCGTATACCGCTTTCGGCGAGCAGATGGGCGCGCAGAAGGTCAGCGGCTTTACCTATAACGCCGAAGCCTTTGATGCGGCAACGGGCATGTTGAACCTGCGGGCAAGGCAGTATGAGCCTACTATGAATCGGTTTAGTCAGAAGGATATTGTGCGGGGACAGACTATATCTCCGCTGTCCCTGAGTCGTTATGCCTACTGTGGAAATAGTCCCATCATGCACATTGATCCCAGTGGCGAATATATGTTGGATTCGATTGGCAACTGGTGGGCTAAAACGCAACACACAACGATTGGCAAAGTAATTGACACTTTAATTGTAAAACCTGTTGATAGCATCGCAAGGAGAATCTCATCCACGCTAAATCCTATTATTCAAGTTGCTTCAGCAGCTGTGAAAAAAGCCTCGCAGATATATCTAGCTGCAAAGCAGGAAATTGCTGCTATTGATTCAAGTCGTCCAACCTGTGAAATTGAAAAAAAGCTAATATGGGAGAGAGCCTGTTCCAAGTTCATGGGAGATGACGATTCTGTAAACACTATAACTCAGCAACTTGAAAAAATACAAAGCTACGATAAACATGATTGGCTATTCCTAACGGGTGACTTTCTCATGGATGAGGATGTTTCGCTTAGTGATCGCTTCGCTATGCTCGATATTCTCAAGGAAAAGCAAGAAATTACGGCTGAAGACTTGATTGCCCTAGGGCTTTACACTGAAGGGAATCGATACCATCCATTTTTCTTGGGTCTTCTCAAAGAGGATGTAGCAGGCAACTATGCGGCACTGCTTGAACTTTCCTATAGGTTAACTCGCACAGATACAACCCTATGGGAAATGAGCTTACAAGAGCAGCAGATGCGAGCCCAACAGCAATTTGCACTACTACACTACCTAGGAATACAGGCTGGACTAACCAGCATACAGGCCTATAACGCCGCAGGGAGTGCCATCCGCATGGAGGGCGCGACTAACGCCACGCCGGGTTATGAGAGTGTGCCGAGCGATTATCTGCCATTTGATTATAGTGGAACCAAATATAATATAGACAATGGACTTACTACTCTATACCGTGCTGTAAGTCCAGAAGAGTTTTACAGTATTATGGAAAAAGGCGAATTTACAGTTGTACCTTATTCATACGAAGGAAAACAATTCGGCCTCTCCCTAGAAGAAACCTTAGCGTTTGCAGATAAAATTCCTAATGCTGCGGCGATTGTCGAAGTAAAAATTCCTACTGATGTTTTGTCAAGGCTAGCCGATACTACCCACGTTGATAGAACTATTTTTAGAAATGGAACTATTACAATAAGCTTGGACAAGATCCCAGAATTTAACAATGCTATTTTAAGCATAATTCATGTTGAATAGGAGCTAAAAATATGTTAGAAGCATTGATGAAAGTTGTGTTTTTCCCTAAAACATCTGATTCATGTAAAGAATGGCCCGGATATGATGCACAAAGGACATTAATGCCTGCATTTAATTTGGGAGGAGAATTGTTTTCAGGTATGATAACAAGTGATGAAAAAATGTATTACTGGAATACAGAGTATCTGACTTTCGTATCTTTTTTCACCATAGATAACCATGAAGTTTATTCCAAAGTAGAGCATAGCCTGTCTATAGGCAAAACATATCACATCCAAATAGCAAGTAAAATAATTGGAAAAGCTACTTTACTCGACTATTCTTATACATAAGATAAGGTTATAGCTATGCGAATACATTTAATAAATTTAACAATTTACGCAGCGAATTGAAGCCGCAGTTGTCCCTATGTTAACCTTATACCGTTATATTCGTATAGTCAACCTGACGAAATGATATAGCAAATGCTTTAATACACAACATGAGTTTGTACTTACTGTCATCAAGCTGTTTCAAAACGAGTAGATAAAGAAAGAAAAACGAGGAATAAATTCGTAAAAATCATTTGCGTTATACAGTTGGTTATGCAAAATGTACTTTGTAAGGAGATTGTAAAGTTGGAAACGCATCGGAATTAGAAATTGAATCAATGAATAAATATATCATTGAGCTCAAAAAATGATGATGCTTTGTTACGGGAGAAAAGGTATCCTCTGCCCTGCCAGATATTGCCGTAAAAGTGCAATCCTTCTCGTATATCGCTTTCGGCGAGCAGATGGGCACGCAAAAGGTGAGCGGCTTTACCTATAATGCCGAGGCCTACGATGCGGCGACGGGCATGTTGAACCTGCGGGCAAGGCAGTATGAGCCTACTATGAATCGGTTTAGTCAGAAGGATTTTTATCCTGCCAACCTGTTTATATCCTGTTCCTTCAATGCGTATCTGTTCACTTTTAATAGTCCGATTAGCTTTATCGATACAGACGGACTGCAGGCAAGCAGCTTGAGTAATGTGTTGTATTCCCTTGGCAGTACCATGGAAAAAGTGGTTAGTGTTGTTGGAGGGGGAATTAAGAAAGTTGCAACTGCTATTGTGGGCGAAAAGGTAGTCAACAAGTTTGTCTCCGGTGTGGAAAGTGTGGCGAAAACCATTGCCCATGTTGTACAAAATATAGCCATTGCTGCAGCTTCTTGGACAAGTAATGATCCCAAAACCATTGAAATTATTAAGGCTGCACAGAAAGAGATCAATGCTCTTGAGCAATCTGATCCGGAATATGTAAAAAAGGCTACTGCTATTTTCATTGCCGCATGCGATCTGGCTGCCTCACATGTTAAAGAACGAACAGCTAAACAGAAAAAACATGAAAAGTTTATGCATGACATGTATGGCTTTGAAAAAGAGGAAGTTCGTATTATGGACAAAGTCCGTTCTGGACTCAAAGCATTTGATCCAGAGCTTACCGATGATGAGATTGACTGGGCTTATACAAGAGCTATCGGACGATTGGTTTACGGTGATAGCAATGATGACTTTAAAGAATGGCTTGATATGATGAAGTGGGATGGTACTGTTGCTACTGAGATAATCCCAGAGGAACAGCTTTTTACTAAAGTCATTGGGCTTTCCCAGCAGGAATACAAGTTGCTGAGATATAAAGTACGTGTTCAGAATCAGATCCTTGGAGCAGTAGATGCAACCAATTATGCTTTTTTCAAAGAAAATAAAGCTATCAGAAATAGCTATAAAACTTCCATGGAAAGTGCTATCGGTTATCAGCTTACCGATGATGAATTTGAAGCTCTTTGGGAAAGACAATATGCAAACATGAGAAATGCTTCAGATTATGCACACTATAACATTACATCAGCCGCAATAATCGCCACGGACTATCCTCCTTCTGGCTGGGATTTTATCGAATGGGCCAAACGTAGACTTGCTAATGCGTACACAGGCGGAAGCGATACATCTCGCGAAGATATGGCTGGCTGGTTGGGCGATGCAACAATCAAGACTGATAGTGAATCCCATGTATCATTTACTCAAGATGACTACAAAGCAGATCTTGATGCAGAAAACGTGACAAATCTTATGAAGGTCCGAGGCATATCTTATCATGAAGCTGAAAAAATATATTTTGACATGTTAAATGGAGGAGAATCTCGCGCAACCATCTTCTTATCACATACGCCTCTCAATTATGTAATTGATGCTATTTTAAGCAAACTAAATGTCGACTCACTAGCAGAACTAAAAATAGTTGAGCCAGATGCTTACAACTTTATTTTGAATTTGGAATATGGTTCAAATGAATTGGAGGACTTGAAATGAGAAGAGGGTTCATCATTACTATCGCTATTATACTCATTTTAGTTGTCGGCATGTATTTTGTTGCTTATATGCAAATACAAAATATATTTGACGAAATGTACTATGGGCATGATGCCATTACTTTTCTTCGTCCTACTAGCGCATCCTATGATAATTTTGGCTTACAGGATATCCCAAACAGTTTGCGCAATATGGTAGATAATGAGATCATCGAGTATCTTCAAACCGATCTTTTGAATGATGGAGAACTTTTGAGCTTTGAATGGCTTCTTGATGTAAAGAAGCTCAAATTCATGTACATATGTCCATCGGTAAATGGTAATTTTAACTATGTATTTGACATTGTTTACACCCCAAAGGATAAAACATTATGCTATTTTCCTCTTCGAATATCATCAAATAATGATCTGCCTTATGATAATATTGATCTTTTCTTAAATTCTCATGACACCACCCGCGCTTCTATCGAAAAGCTTTTATCAGAAAATTTCTTCGATAAAATAGTTATGAGATGGTTAGAAGTCAATGGGCAAAGAAGTCATTTTTCCTTTAATAACATTGGAGAAATATATATTGAAAATCATCTTTGGGATAATTTAGTAATTAGTAAACTGATAGACTGAAGCTTGCTACCTCGATAGCACGAAGAATATCGACGAATATGGCCCACTGGGGTGCATGAGGATCCAGTCTGTACGCAGAGTTAGTGACTGCATACTAACATGACGAGAGTAGGAAGCAGTGTGAGGTATGCTTGCCCGTCAGTGGACTAGCTCACCGTCGTTACCAAAGCAGATGGAACCATACTTATCTTTGAGTACGGCAAGACCGACGCTTTTTATCCAGAATACTACAAATGACAGATAGAGCATCCAGAGCAGGTACAATGAGTTCGGCAGGGTTACGGAACTATCCAGCCCAGAAGGGCTCCTCTTCTATCTTTACAATAGGTACGAGTAGGCAACTTCAAAGCAGAAGGCGCATCTGGATTTTATTTTCTTTGTGTAGAGAAAAATAATCCTTGACAAAGTTCTTTCTGAATATGGTGTTTGTCGATGTGTGTCGCAACGACGTAGGCGAACTGATCGTCGGTCATCCGGGATGCCAGCTCTTTTCCGATCTCGTTTGCTTCCTCCGGTATGATCTCTTCGGGTTTGAAAGCCTGCCGGACATGATAGCCGATCACTTCGTTTTCCTGCGTGCGTCCTGTGTTCGTCTGGTACTCCTGGCGGAAAAGCATGAACTCATCCGCCGCCGTCTCGGGCGAGCAAGCGTAAGTCAAAACCAGAATTCCGCCGTCCGTCTTTTTCGGATTCATGATGTAATCCAAACGGGCAGTAATGCTCTGCCGGGCAGTTTTCCCTTTGTTGATGTGAATAGGCATGATGCAAGTGGCTGCCATGAGTGCTCCTTTCAATGTTGAATTTGATCCAGTCTGTGAAGAATGCTGCTCAGTATTGTCCGTAGTTCTTTCTGCCGATCTGTTATGTCATCGATTTCCGTTTCAAAGATGGAACCGTGTTCGCTTAACCGTCTGGCGATTTGATTGACATTGTTGCTCAGGCTGCCCATCAGGCGAACCGCATCATGCAGCTCAGGCAAGTCCAGCTTCAGCACATATCCGTTCAATGCCATGGCGCGGATGAAGGCTGATTGATTGGTGATCCCGAAGGTTTTCATCTTTCTCTGAATGATGGCGTCCTCTTCCGGCGTTGCTTTGAAGCTGTAGTGAATTGTGCGGTTTTGTTTTTCTGTCACTGTTCTTCCTCCAATCCTTGAAATTCGTTTGTCATGGTGGCTTTTGGCCAAGATTCATTTCATTGTTGTTTGGTTCGGGCTTAATTATCACTGCTGCCTCTGGCAAGAAACCTTGTTTGGCTCACTGCCGGTCCTTTCAGCGCTCCCTTCCGAAGAGGAAGATCTTCGCGGTTTGGACAGATCTGGAAACGTGGCCCTGGTTGTCAAGGTGCGCTTCGCTGGCGATGCCAGCGAATGATGAGGGAAAACTCATCGCCTATAAATGGCGAAAATCAGCGATTTTGGAAACACCTGAGCAAATTTTTTTGCCGGGGGCGAAGCTCACGCTGCACATTTAGCCAGACACCCCTCACCCCTACATGGGAAAAATTGGGCAAATTGACACCGCCTCCGGGAAATTTTTTCAGCACGTGATTCATCATCTAATGTCCAAAATCGGGCCTTTTGGAAACCTCTTTCGAAAAATTTTTTCAAATTGCTTCGCACGAGTATCAACAGTCATCGATCACCCATGCGAATCATGCCAGCATCATCTCCTGTTAGCGGCTCCATATTGCCCGCTTCCCTTCTATGTGAAAATCGGAGCAAGTGACACCATCTCCAGTAAGTTTCTAACAGGCTGATTTCTGCCGCGTAACATAGCCTTTCGAAGGCGTCATCAGCGGGGAACATCCTTACTGTTTTCTCCCCTCAAATCTACATGGCGAAAATCAGCGATTTTGGAAACACTTACAGATGACTTTTGAAAATTTTCTTCTTCAGCATGTTGTTAAGGCTTGAAATCTGTCTTATTTCGCAAAAAGAAAACCCTGGCTATATTGCCAAGGCGCATGATTGGACAAAACACGTAAATTATACGAAAGAAGCTATTGATTCGTGTAGCAAAATCAATTATAATGAAACTGAGATTTTATAAGAGCGGAGGGAATACCATGCCGCGCGCAAAAAAAGACCATGCATGTCTGAATATCAAGATTGATGCAGCGCTTTACCGCAAACTGATGGAAGTCAGCGAAGAAGCCGGCCAGACTAAAACAATGGTTGTAGAACGGGCGCTTCAGGGCGATTTTAATGATTATGACGCGAAACAACGGATTCTGCGCCAGGCAGAGGCCGGGCAGCTTGTTCCTGTGGGAGAGGTAGGCAGAAATGAGCAAACACAATAAATGGCCTAACTCTGCAACATACTTCAGCTAATGTTGATGGATAGACCAACTGCAAAAAAGAAAGGAGTAGCACAATGAAACAGGGCGATCTTTCACAGTGGAATAATATAGAGGCTTGCAAAAATCTTCTCTTTTTCGCACAGCTTGTTAATGAGTTGCTGTTTGACTATTCAATTCCATCCAATAGAATATCTACTTTAAACAGTCACTTTCTCTGCTTAGATGCTATTAATGTGATAAATGGGATTGAAAGATCTGGAGTGAATGAAGGCTCTCTAAAGCCTATTATAGAGGAGCTTTATACTACTTTGGAGAAGGATATTACATTTATCAAGCATGAAGAAAACCCGCTTGACTATTTTATGAAAATGCAACCGAATGGAAGCTATCGAAGAATATCAAAGGCAGAAGAATTAAACCTTCAAGATGCAAAAAATGCAGTTTATGCAATACAGAATAAATACTTCCGTTCTTCATGGTATTCAGATATGTTAGTTGAGGATATATGTGCGTTAGTAAAAAGTAATGATCCGCAAGATCAATTAGACTTGTTTCGCCAAACAAAATCTTTTCTTACTGAATTGGTTAATCAAGGTTACAGTTCCAGATACATTACTTATCAAGCAAATCAGTTTTTCTATCGAAGCAGGGTGTCAATTATTTCACCTGACGTCATTTCGGATTTCCTTTCTATATTTTCGCATCAGAAAAATACATATGAAATCATTCTAGTTGCAGACAAAGGATCACTGCAGTTTTTTAAGACACTCAATAATATAACGATGTTAGACGAATATGCAATGAAAGGTCATACGCATAATGAGGCCATTTTCTTTAAGGCAAAAAAACCAAAGAAGTATATTGTTTTTCACAAAAAATCGAAAGATCCATTTTCAGCGGTTGATTCGATAAAAGATTTGATCATTGATAATGTTTCAATATACAGAATGTTCGATCATAATTACAAGTTTGATTTAGAGAAAATACAATTTGGTGTATACGATGAGTCGCAGAAATTCTTTATTATAAACGAAGAAGTAAGCCCTGTTCAGCGGGCAAAAACGCCAAATAGGCAAACGATAGAAAAGAAAACAGAAGAAGTTGCTCAAGCTTTTGAAAGCATTGTAAAGAGTCAGTCTATTTCTGACTTTAATGCTTTATTCAATGCTATTAGGGCACATGATCTTTCCCTTGACAGCAAAAATGACAAAAATCAATTATTAGATTTATGGTCAATTTTTGAGGTTATACTAGACATAAGCAATAAACATACCAACGATAGGATTCAACAAATATGTGTGCGCTTAGTTCCTATACTAAAACGCAAGTATTTATATAGCCTGTTCCTGCAATTAGAAAGTGATATAAAAAACTATTCAGAAACTAAGTACACAGAAATCATAGGAACTGAACAAGATGAAGGAAAGAGAGTTCAAAAAATATGTGAGTTCTGCCTGCTCGACGAGTATTCTCAGCAACGACAAGAATTTTTAGATTGTTGTACAGCCTTTCCTCTGCTTAAGGAAAGAATTGAATACTATAATAAAGCCTTGAAAACACCATTATCCATATATCAGTTTGTTGAAAAGCATTCTAAAAGAGTGATATGGCAAGTGATGAGAATATATAGAAACAGGAATATGATTGTTCACAATGGCGAGTCTATGCCCTATATGAAGTTGCTAATTGAAAATCTGCATTCATATGTGGATGATTTCTTAGCCTATGTTATACAGGCAAGGAGGCAGGGATTCAATCAAATAACTATGACTCATGAGTTGTATGTAAAAGAATGTGTTTGGCAGACGCATTTTCAAAGTCGTTCTGCTACTCTAACAAAAGAACTTATAACTGAAATGTTGAGTATGTAGGCCATGTTAGAATTGATAAACGAGAGTTATTAGAAGGTGTGCATGATATGAATCCACTATACAATCAGTTGTTCAATCCCCAATATGCTAATCAGGATTATCTTCAGCATCTTCATTGGCAGCAGCACGACACTGAGCAACGCCAGGAGATCATGAATGCAGTGAAAGCGATCCACGATTATTTCGACTCTGCCCGCAAAATCGCTCCAGAATACCAGCAAATGGCTTTTGATGCCTGCATCACGGCTGTCGTAACAGAAATGAACAACGGGAACAGATAACTCTGCCGCTTAGTAACACCCTGTATCGAAAACGAATACTGTAATAAAAGAAGGGATGCTGTATGCTTAAACCTGGCCTCTATGAACAGATCATCAGCCAATCCTTATCCCGGGAGCTGGCGTCTGTTTCGGATGCCTGCAAGCATGTGGAGAAGCTGGACGCAGCGGAAGCGCCGCAGGCATTGGCCGGGTATGTGGCAGAAGCAATGCGGGCAGCATTGGAAGCGATGCCCGCCGGGACGGAGGAGCAATCGGTCCAGCGGATCGCGCTGGTGAACAAGGTGCTGGATGTGCTGTCTCAACAGCGGGAGGATCTGAGCGAAAAGTCCGTGGATGATCGGGCAGAAAAGCTGCTGCAAATTCTGCAGGAGAACGATCCGAGCCGCATCACCGGCATGACCGCTGCCAAGATGCCCCGGCCTGAAACGCCCATGGCGGTTAGCAGCTTATTCACCGGGGCGGCCCATGAACCGAAAATGTTCACCGAGCTGCAAAAGGAGATTGCCAGCGCCGACCGGATCGACATGCTGGTGTCCTTCGTGAAATGGAGCGGCCTGCGGCTGATCATCGATGCCCTCCAGGCGTTTACTGCCCGGGGCGGGCTGCTGCGGGTCATCACCACTTCTTATATGGGCGCAACGGAAGTGAAGGCCATCGACGAGCTGGCTGCGCTGCCCAATACGGAAATCAAAGTCAGCTACGATACCGCCCGCACCCGGCTTCACGCCAAGACCTATGTGTTTTATCGGGATACCGGCTTTACCACCGCCTATGTGGGCTCCTCCAACCTGTCCAACGCCGCCATGAGCAATGGCCTGGAATGGAACCTGAAGCTGACGGCCATGGACCAGCCGGATACCCTGCGGAAGATCAACGCCACCTTCGACAGCTATTGGAACTCGGATGAATTTGAAATCTACACTACCGACGCCCATCCCCGGCTGGCAGAAGCGCTGAAAGGCGAAAAATGGAAGGGTGAGAAGCAGGCGTTCCTGTTTGACATCCGCCCCTATCCCTATCAGCAGGCCATCCTGGATCAGCTGCGGGCGGAGCGGGAAGTGCGCGGGTATTACCGCAATCTGGTGGTAGCGGCCACCGGTACGGGCAAAACGGTGATCGCGGCGTTGGACTATCGCGGCTGGCGTAAAGCCCATCCCCAGGCGCGCAATCGGCTGCTGTTCATCGCCCACCGGGAAGAAATCTTAAAGCAAAGCCTGGCCACCTATCAGGGCGTATTGAAGGACGCCAACTTTGGCGAACTGTGGGTAGGCAGCCATCAGGCGGAAAACCTGGATTATCTCTTTATCTCCGTGCAAACGCTGAACTCTCAGGCGCTGTGGAAGCGGCTACCTGCGGATTATTATGATTATATCGTTATCGACGAAACCCACCACGCTGCAGCGGATTCTTATGCGGAAGCGCTGGAAGCCTTCAAGCCCCAGGTGCTGCTGGGCCTGACCGCTACCCCGGAGCGCATGGACGGCAAGTCCATCCTGCGCTTCTTCGATTACCGCATTGCGGCGGAAATCCGCCTGCCGGAAGCCATCGACCGGAAGCTGCTTTGCCCCTTCCAGTATTTCGGCGTGTCCGACACCATCGACCTGAACGAGCTAAAATGGGTGCGGGGTGGATATGACCGGACGGAACTCAGCAACGTTTATACTCTGTCCGGCGCAGCAGCCCAGCGCCGCGCGGATCACGTGATCCAAAGTCTGGTGCGCTATGCCGCCGACATGGACGAGGTGAAGGCCCTGGGGTTTTGCGTATCGGTGCAGCATGCCCATTTCATGGCGGATCATTTCAATGCTGCCGGCATCCCCGCCATGGCGCTGGATAGTCATTCCAGCGATGAGGAGCGCCGCACTGCCCGGGATAAGCTGATCAGCGGCGATGTGCGGGTAATCTTCGCGGTGGATCTGTATAACGAAGGCGTGGACATTCCGGAGGTCAACACAGTACTGTTTCTGCGGCCCACGGAATCACTGACCATTTTCCTGCAGCAGCTGGGCCGCGGCCTGCGCCTCAGCGAAGGCAAGGATTGCCTGACGATGCTGGACTTCATCGGCGCTGCCAACCGGCGTTACAATTTCGAGGAGAAGTTTGCCGCGCTGCTGGGCGATGACCACCACAGCGTCAAGGAAGAAATCGAGCGCGGCTTTACCGGCGCACCCAAGGGCTGCTACATTCAGTTGGAAAAGAAGGCTGCCCACGCGGTCCTGGAGAACATCAGCCGCAGCTTCCGGGGCCACGGCGAACTGGTCAGTCGCATCCGCTCCTTCGCGGAAGACAGCGGAAAGGAACTGACCTTCTCACGCTTCCTGGACTGGTATCATCTGACGCCAGGAGATATCTACAGCAAGGGCGTCACCTTTGCCCGCCTGTGCGTGGAAGCCGGTGTGCGGAAGGACTTCACGGAAGAGATCGAAGCGACTCTCAGCAAGGTGCTCTATCGCTTTTCGGCCTTTGATTCCCGCCGGTGGATTCAGTTCCTGCTGAACATTCTGCCCCGGCTGGACGATGTGGATTTCGCGAAGCTGCCGCCGCTGGGGCAGCGAATGCTGCAAATGTTCTATATGACGGTGTGGGACAGCTATGCCGAGGATTGGAACAATGACGAGGTGCTGGAAAAGCTGTACAGCCTGGCGGACAGCTCAGTGATGCTGGGCGAACTGCAGGAGCTGCTACGGTATCAGTACAACAACATCGACTTTATTGATTCCACCACCGACCTGGGCTTTGAATGTCCACTGGATGTGCATTGCACCTATACCCAACGGCAGTTGTTGGCCGCGCTGGATTATAAGAATTTCAGCGCCATGCGTCAGGGTGTGCTGTATCTGCCGGAGAAGAAAATCGACGTGTTCCTGATCACCCTCAACAAGAGCGACAAGGATTATTCGCCCACCACCATGTATGAGGACTACGCCATCAGTCCCTCCCTGTTCCATTGGCAGAGCCAGTCCACCACCGCGGCCGATTCGCCTACCGGCCGCCGGTACATCCATCACGCCGCGCAAGGCGGAAGGATCCTGCTGTTCGTCCGCGAGTTCAAGCAGGACGCCCTGGGCACCTCGCCCTATACCTTCCTGGGCAAAGCCACCTATGTCAGCCATACCGGCAGCAAGCCCATGAATATCGTCTGGAAACTGGAAAAACCCATCCCAGCGAAGTATCTGAGACGGGTGCAGCAGGTGATGGGGTAATTGCATTGGATAATCCTGTAATAGGGAAAGCTCATAGCTAGCATATTATTAGGATCCTGCTGAGTATCAGATGCTGGTGAGATCCATATTTTTCCCATAGGCAACTGCGTAGAAGCATCATTCTACTTCAAGTATTATCGAGTATTCTTTGGACAGCATATGGCTTGGCGTACTTTATATATGCATCACTTACGAAAACAGTGTTGGATGCATGAGGTTCAACCCACATCGCTGGATAGATAACAATCTTCTTTTTGCTTCTGTGGCCAATTGCGGTAATCTCACTATCAGTGAAAATCTCACAGCCTGATTGTTTAAGGATACTTGTCAAAGGTTTAATCATGCTAATCTGCTTCTCGGGATTGATAGGAGATGCTTTTATTCCTTCAATCCCCCATTCAAGAAGCTGAAGCGCTGCAAAGCGGTCAAGCATACCGTGTACATACTGATTCCTGTAGTGCTTCAGGCATTTTGAGCATGCAGATCCACAATCACAGGAGCTCAACAGTTCCTTCATGTCGGATAGCAGTTCATCAATTACATCAGCTACACTGACAGCATAACCAGCTCCGCTTGACAGACTATCATAAAGATAGATATCAACATAAGATGCTTCAGCTCCCTTTCTGAGTCGATAGCCAGTGACAAGTTCGGTGAACTCAACATCGAGCTTTTTGCTCGCTACCAATCGCAGTGCTTCGGCTAAAGATTGGGCTGCACGGCTAAGCCATGGATTGTCATACCGCCGCGCATCAATGATTTTGTCGTCAATCGTGAATTCAAGTACCAGCATATCCGTAATGAAGTCATAGCCAAGATTCACGTTAAATGAATTACCATGGCGGCATCTGTTTCGTGCGAACTTGGACTTATATGGCCTGTTAATATCGTTCAGAACCGAAATGTTATCACCAGGCATAGAAGCTCCGCAGTCCTTGCATACCATGAAGCCTTTATCATCTGAACCTTTGTTAAGCATAATAATGCGTTGATTGGTACGAGAAGCAATACGAATGTTCTTACAGCCCGGAGCAAGTTTCATCTCTTCGGCATCCGGAAGCGTTGAATACAGAGGCTGCTGCACGGCGGTATACTCTTCTGACAACTGAACATCTGGTATTGCTTCGGCATTTCTGGGAGCAAAACCCCAAGGGCGCATCATTTCTCTCGAGATTCTTAGATCCTTGTTTCCACAGAATGGACAATGCTTTGTTTTTTCTTCCATCAATCCAAACCATCCACACTCTGCGCAAGAAATGACCTGCTTCACATAATTCGGGTCTTCGGTATAGGCACGAGCTGGCGTTAAGGCTTGCCCGTGACGGCGTTCACTTCCGGGGTAATAGAATCCGCCAATCTGATATGTTTGTTTATCCACAACGATTGCCCTGCCAGGCGCATATTCTCCAATAGCAACATCAAGCCCACGGTCAACCTCATAGAGGATTTTCCCATACATATCTGGTATGTAAGTACCTACAACATTCTTTGGGAACGAATATGTCGGGATGATGCCTTCTTCATAAAGAGCATCCAGGAGGACCTTTGCCTCGCCTTCCTTGGCGCCTTCATCCACCCCAAATAGCTCAGGATGAGCCTGACATTTTTCTTTCAGAGTTTCAAAAGCTTCTTTGAGTTCTTTTTCAAATGTTGAATAATGGAAAGCAGCCCCAATAGGCACCAGAAGCTTATCACTATCAGGATTATAAGAAGATAAGTAGTTCTTGAAATCATCAAGATAATCTTGGAGGAAAGCAGCGGCAGGAATCGTATCAAGGCTCATATTTTGCTTAGCCAGGAACCCCTGGAGGATAACCATAGCTAAATGGCGTTGGATAAGCTTTTCGCTTCGAATATCAATCCACGGTTTGCGGGGATCGCCTCGGAACATAGGAACAGGATCATTGAAGTACAATGTATCATGTGGCCCGTCCTCGCAGAAAGTGACAATTGTAGACAAGCTGGATCCACGCCGGCCAGCACGACCTGCTCGCTGTTGATAGTTTTCACGCATTGGCGGAATATTCCGCAATCCAACCGCAACCAAGGAGCCAATATCAATACCGACTTCCATGGTAGTTGTGCTGCTGAGGATATCAACAGGGGTTTCACCTTCCTGAATCAAGTCTTGGAAGCGCAGTTCATATTGTTCGGTTTTGCTCCAAAGATCATCCCGTTGATCTTTATGCGATAGCTGAGCAGTATGCTCTTCTGTATCAATCACATGGATTGGCTCACCCTGAATTGCGTCCTCAACCGGTTTTCTCCAGAAACTGAGCGCTTCGTATTCTTCAGGTTCCATCTTATGGATGCGAGTTGAACCGCAGCTCGGGCATTTGTGTTTCAGAACGAAAGGTGTTAGTTCTGAACACTGTTCACATTTATACCATGCATGCATAGTATCGAAACGCGTCTTAATTCTGGAAAGATCAACGTATAGTTTCCCATTGTCGGGTTGTGCGGCATCGAGGAAGGCTTCTTTCAGCACACGTTTCCACGCCATCTCAGCTTCATTTCCGTCACTCCAACCCATGATTTCACGGATCACCTTGGAAAACTCCCAGTTTTTTTCAAGGCCGTAACCACCATAATTTGGGCGAACCTTCAATCGAACCGTGTCGCTGATGGTATGCCCCAGGGCAGTATACATATCACAAATAGACAGCATCCAAGCATTAAAAACATCGATAAACTCTTTCTCGGTTACCTTTATGTGATTTTCATCAAGAGCATCGACCGCATCGAACAGCGCTTGATCAGTAGGCTCGATCCAGCTTGTGGCAGAGTCATATAAAGTATTATAGCCGCCTGCAAACAATCTAAGGAGGTATTCTTGCATCTGTACAGGTGCATTCGCAATAGTGAATCGTGGAGTATATTCTCTCCCTCGTTTTACACATCGACTGTAATTATTCAACGCAGAAGTACAGTCTTCAGCGAATTTTATGCGTTCATCAGAATGGAACATTTGTACATGGTGCTGACCGGCAGCAAGGCAAAAGAAATCATATAGGGAATTCATGGGTTGCTCAACTGTTTGCTCTTCCATTGTTTTGATTGCAATAGCAAACAACTGTCTTGCTGCAGAAATATCTGAAGCATCAGACATGTCCCTGGCTAATTTCGCTGCGCGCTGGCGACTATCAGAGAACAGCAGCACTTTCCGTCCCTCGTTAGGGAAACGGTCAGGATCTTCGTTTTTCCCTGGCACAGCAGGCTGCAGCTGAAACTGTGATTTTATCAAATTGAAGAAAGATTGATTACCGCGTGTGCTAAATGAGGTTAGTTGTGATGTGGAAAGCTGATGTCTGCAATGCGGACAAGTCGGGAATGTTATAATCTGCGGCCTTCCTTTCGCAGAGTAATTGCAGTAGTACAGTTTTCTAACCCATGGTTTTCCGGCTGAGGAGTCGTCTGTAAAGTTAATAAACCCACTTTTAACGTCAAGATAACACGGTTTGATGGCGTTTTTCCCTTGCTTTACGGGCAGCTCAAAATCTTCAGTCGGAATAAATAGATGCACCTCTTTCATTCGGTGATCCATCAGTTGGCCAGGATAACGCCATAGGTAAACATTGCCATGTAATTCTGCATCATCTTCAAGTACATAGCCCTTGAAAAACAGAGCGCCACAGCGTCTGTCATTGTATAGTTCGTATACAACACTGCCGCAGTGTGGGCAAATCAAATTACCATCCGACAAATATATTTCTCCGAGAGTGAGGCCTCCTTCTGTATGAGAGCAATTACAATCTGCATTAGCACAGGCATAAACGCCGGAAATTCCTTTAAAAAGCATATGCATGCGCGCTGGAAAAAGAACAGATCCTTTGGCATTTTTTGCAAGTGGAGCAATTGCCAAAAGAACGCTAACCGCTTTAAGTGCGTTTTCTTGATCGAGATCTGGGAAAATACCAGTGGCCAGCTCACCTAGGGACACAGCATTCCCTCGGCAATACTTGATGAGTTCATGGAATGGACGGTAATAAACCAGATTGCCATACATCCAATTACAAACAGCTTCCAAGGAGTTAAGGGTACGATCAAAACCATCTAACTGACGCCAGAACGATAAAAGAGCAGACAGTTTCAATTCATCCTTGTCCTCAAATTCACCTGGATCTGCATTCAAGAGAAGCTCGGATGGTATGTCATACTTAAGCTGTCCATCAATAACTTCTCTTTCACCTGTAAGATAGCGGAACTGCGTTTCTGTGTCGGAAGCTGTGAGCTCATTCGCAAACTTCATTACTGAATCATAATCTTGCTGATTCTTATTGGGCATGCTTGCGGTGGTGAGTATGAACTGTACACGATCACGGCTAATGCCGAGTTTATGAAAGAGCCTGCGAATCAATAAAGCAACCTCACCGCCCGATGAGCCACGATACATGTGTGCTTCATCGATTACAAACAACAGTTTATTCTCTTTACACGATGCAAGCCACTCACGGGTATCATCCCAGATTTTCCGCTCTCTGGGTCGCAGTAGCATGTATTCGAGCATGGAATAGTTTGTGATGAGAATATCCGGACAAAACTGCTGCATTTCAAAGCGGGTTATTAATTCTGCATCCTCATCGTTTGGAATGTGCCTGCTCTCGTGAAGTCCCTGAAGGAATTGATTCATATCTGCTTTCGCCGGAATCTTTCCCTCTTTGAGAAGCTGATTGAAAAACTCTTTTTCAGAATCACTTTGGGGAAATGACATTCTCGCTAAAGTTTTTTCAAGTTTTCTGTCTTGTTCTGTAGAAGGCTGAGCTCCAGGATATGGCGTTCTGCCGGTATACATACCAAACTGGGGCCGTCGAACACTATCGCCACAGGTGCTTCGGAAAATTTTGATAAACTTCTTATCGGGGTCTCCAATCATCCTTCTGAGTCTGCTGACCTGATCGGAAACCAGGGCATTCATAGGATACATTATGATTGTGCGAATGCCTCGTTTTGCCCATGATTCCTTTGAGTTCCTAGCTTCGGTGGCCATTTTTGCGAGAAGAGGCCACATAAAACACTCGGTTTTACCGGAACCAGTACCTGTTGATACAAATAGGTTTTCGCCTTTTGTTGCCGCTTCGAGCGCAGAAATCTGATGAGCAAATGGAGATGGAAAGACCCCGATACCAGCCTGCGCCAGCTGTAAGAAGTATTCTTTCATCCAGGGCTCTATAGAAGCTGTATTAATGCCGTTGGGTACAGTGACATATGCAGGAGATGACTCAATAAACGGTTTTTGATATAGTAAACCTTCATCGTCAATGTGATTGCTTAGGGCTGAAAGAAGAAGAGGGGATTTACCAAAATACTGAGACTTAATGTAATCTTCCAGTTCTGTTCGTAACAGTTTATGAACTGAATTTGCTCCGTTTTGCATCAGATCATCTCTCCTTTAAACTCATATCCCTGATCAGACAAAACCGTTTTCATAGCGGAAAATACTTCTGTTGAGAGCTTTCGCTTGAAATCGCACGGAAGCGATGTACATACCTCAGGCCAGCTATAAAGCTTCACAAATTCGAGTTCATGTGGTGGTAGCAGATAATTCATCCATATATGAACTAATGCGCCATCTTTAACATATTCTATCGGCGGTAACGCCCCATAACTATGGAGGCAGGCACATGCAAGAGACCTATAATGATGGTTTTCGACCTGCCACTGCGGGAGAGGACTAATCTCCATTGCATTGTCAGAATATCGATAAATATAGTACAACTGTGAACCTTTTATTCCGGTTCGAAGTATCGAAACCAAACCCGTAGTATCCGGTTTATTTTCCCAGTAACCCCGAGAAAAAGGAGGCTTTAGACGAAGATACTCAGTATTTTGTTCAAGTGACGGGGCTGCTTTCCAGGAAGCAGTGGTCAATGTTGAATTCCACAAGTCCCACAAAGCCTGTTGTTCCAAGCCAAACATTGTTTTAATCCCGTCTGGGTTTGATATACATTCCAGCTTTGAATAGAATCCAATGCCGGACACGCAAGAGATACTATCCAGGCCAATACCTCTTTGAAAAACAATATTGCAATGTGATTCTTCGTGTTTCATGGATGGGGCTATTCGGTTGGGACGGTGATAAACCATTCCAGTGCTTAAGAATAGGCCGGCAATTTCATCTTCAAGCTCTGCAGAAATATACGGTAAGCTGTTGGAGAGCTCTGGATACATCGATTTATAACTTGACAGCATGCTACGGACTTTTCTTTTTAAGTGCACAATGGAAACGGGTTCATCCTCCGTCTCGTCCCAAAGTGATGCATAAGCCATCATTCCGCAGACACTATAAATCAATCGTGTCTTCCAATCGTTTTCAGCTTCTTGCAGGCCTCTGCGGATGTTATACTTTTGAGCCACTGCTGAAAGCAATCCATTATACTTGTTCATCAGAGTTCTCCTAAGATAAACCGCAGATCACGCTTAAGGCTTGCGGATAGTTCAATACCTTTTTGCGGGTCTGCAATCATCTCCGTGAGGTCATTTAGTTCAAGTGTTGCATATGCAATTGGAAGAATAGCGAATATAAACTCCTCATCCGCTGTTGTGGAAGAGTGGATGCCATGCATGGTAGAAATAACGCTATTAATCCGATTTTTCACCAATGTGCTCAACGAAAGTCTTGACAGGATTCTCAATTCTTTGCTTGATGCTGGTTGAGCCGCGTATGGTTTAAAGTCATCTGCAAAGTATCCGCCATAGTACTTACCAGATGCTTTATTGTCCACAAAAAACTCTGTGAACAGTGGCAGCATAAAACCATACAGGCTTTTAGGCTCAACTTGAATATCCTCTGCGTAGGGATGGGTAGCAACATAGAAAATATCCTTTTTCGAAAGGATCTCTGGGAGTCGATTCATCCACCCGCTTGCAAAGAGATTGTTGATAATTACGATATCCTCGCCATCATGCCCCAATTCTTGGAGCACATGGCTGCTATAACTACCCTCACAAGAGAGCATTCCATGCTTATGTCCCGCTATTGCTGCGCAGAGCGCTTTCGAAATATCGATTGAATTCGGTCCGACAAGAAGAATAGGTTGTCTTTCAATGTAGGCAGCGCATAAGAAAGCCGCAAGACCATTTCTGTATCTATCTGCAACGCCTGCTTCGCCTAACTCAAACGAAGCTGTGTTAATGACTTCATTCCAAGAGTGATGGACTTCGAGATCATCGAGTTCCTTCGCTGCCGAATAGGCATGATATTGAGAAGCCACGGGCTGGGCCAAAGTTTCAACTGCTTTAGGCGTTTGTTTTGCTGCAGCCTCATTCGGATGTCTGTCAACGAAAGCCATGTTGGCAATGAAGCCTGCTGCATTTTTACGTGCCATTTCGATTCTATCAGCAACTGCTGCTTCAACATTCTCAGCCAGCTTTTCCTTTTCAGCTATTACGCTTGAAAGTCTTTCTTCTTCCAGCTTGGTTTTATTAAAGGCTTCCTGAGCCTCAGTCAAACTGGTATTGACAGATTCCAGCTTGGCATTAAGCACATCGAGTTCCTTTTGAGCGTCTGCCAGTAAGCCTTTGTTCTCTGCTTCCCAATCCGCACGAATAAGAGCTTTCGTTCTTTCCTGCAGTTCAGAGCTTGCGGAAATAGCCGAGAGGATCACATCGTCTTCCAGACTGTCACCGTCAACATATTTCCAGGCTATGCACAGGAATTCATCCAAGAGTTCTTTTGCCACGGAATCAGAACAGCGGCATTCAGCTTCTATTCTCTGTATTATATCTTCTACCGGAATCGCACCGAGAAAATCCTTGAAACTTCTATACTCAGCACGAGTATATCCTCTTGTTTTATAGGTTGCCCAAGAAATGGATGAGAAAACAATATTCTTTACAATATCGAGTGGGCTTTTTAACTGATAAAGTTTATTCGGAAGACCGGCAAACGCATTTCTATAAAAAGATAGGCCGTTTTCTAAACGCAATATATTGTCACTGTTGAATTCGTAAACTGGTACTTCGATGCAATCTTCAGCAAAGGAGACCTTTCCATTGGTAACATTGAGTTCCTTTATGCTGCACAGAATGCCCATGTATTGCCCTTTGGATGCGTATAAAGAAAACATGATTCTTCTACTATGTGGCTGGTATACAAACCCGTCTTTTAACAGGTGAATCAATTCTTCAAGAGAGGAGGCTTCTGGAATAGTAGCTATTTCAATGGCATCAAGATTAACATTGTATTTTGATATAATATAATCCTTGGAAGGATCCTTTTCGTTTGGAATTGCAGACCACGACCAGATTCCATAAAAGCCGTCAGTGGAAGGGCCGTCCTTATAGAAGATTTTATCCCTATTTGAAAAGTAGGGTGGGAGTTCTTCATTTCTATGGAACATGTGATAGTGTCCATTGTGGCTCAAATCAGCAAAACGTATAAGCCATTTCTGTCCGCTGTAGTCAGAAATCACATTGCACAAAGAAATGGTTTCTTCGCTGCCAACCGGGGGCAGAGAAGAAATATCGGTATCGTCGTATTGCGAAAGGTGGCTGCTCTCATCACTTTTGGCAACGGTTAGAGATGTTTGCAATTCTGAAATCTTCTCTTGCGCCGCAGCCAAAGAAGACTCTAAATCCTTCTTCTCTTGTTCTATCTCTTGAATCCTTTGCTCGTATTCAGTCTTTAGCAGACTGGCGCTTTGATGGCAATCTTCTATTTGACAGAGCAAACGTTGTTTCTCTTCCTCTAATGCTTTAATTCGATCGGCGTCCTTTTCTTCTTTAGCACGGTCAGATTCAATACGTTCCATTGTTGTACGAAGCTCAGTTCGGGAGACTTCATCCATTGTAATTCCAGCGAGCTTGAGGTACAAATCAACGTCATGTGAAAAGAAGGAATCCAGCATCGTTGTTGCCAGGGCAATATCATGCGCAGAACCTTCACCTTCAAGTTTTGTTATATTTTCATGTATTTCATCAAGCCAAATCTGTACCCTTGTGTTGACCCATGATGCAATAAAGGGCTTGTCCACATTAGCGATTGCAATTGATAACGCAAGTTCTTCAGTTAAGGATTTAGCCCTGAATCCTTTTCGTATTTTCTGAAATTCTCGTTCGTTGTGTTTGAACAATTCCTTGAAATCTCTTCCCCCCATGATTCCGCAGAGGTTTACCTTTTCTTCCTGAGTGAGGAGTTCAATGTAATTCATAGCGATTCTCCTTATCCATTCATATTCATGCGGCGATAGGTCTCTTGCAATCTGCGGTATGCCTGCTCATCTATGGCATTATTCTTTATACACATTCGTATCCATCGGCATATTGTTGGATAGGAGCGCATGCCTGCTAATATATTGCGTAAAGAATGCGGGGCTGGGATTGCTACCCCGGATACGTTGGTAATATGCTTTAGCATTTCGACATCTTCGTTGATCCTGATTAACCGTTGCTTTTTAAAGTTAATCTGCCAAATGACATCAAAGCCGATCATAATTTGAATGCTGATACCAAAGGCTAACCCGTCCAGTTCCATGTATTTATCAGCTGTTATCTTTCGCTTATCTACAACATGGCTTTTGTTGGAAATAATAAGTTCTCCGTCAAATGATGATTTGATACGCAGCGTTTTATTGTGAGGTAAGATATTCGCTTCACCAGAAGCAACTGCACCGCCCGTAAGGTCAGTAACCGATACTTCTGGCACCATGCCCATCTGATCAAGCGGCTCTCTCCAAAGGTATGTGTATTGTAATGCCCGTGTTCGACCGGCAGAAATTAACTGCTGCCTTCCGGCACACGATACCTCGTACAGTCTGGTTTGCGATGAATTATGACTCAACTGACGCAAAGCTACAGAAGGGAAGGTTTTGACCGCTGACACGTTGCCTTCGACCAGCATGTACATATTGTTTTGATTGTGTTTAATTACATAATTTCCTTCGATGAATAGCGGCCATACCGGGTGCAGTGAAACAGGATGCTCAGTCAAGCGGCAATGAAAGTCAAGATAGAACCGAGCAGCGGCTTCGTTAAATTCTGCCGCATAAATCTCATATAGGCTCCATGTTTCCCACCCGGTTCGCTTCTGCAGGATTTCTCGTATGGTTATGCCGTTATATGCTTTCACATACAGGTGGCCGCGTTTTAATAGATAGTATTCGTTCCCGATCTCAACATCAGCATCATATGAAAGCTTTTGCCCAGAGCTTTTTTCAAATAATGCTCCTTCCGGATCTATACCATTGATTTCCGCCGGCCAGAATTCACGAATTTGATCATTGCCGTTTTTGAAATTGAGCGCATACTTTTCAAACGGTCTATCACCGATCGGAAGATAGGTTATACTATCAGAATTCAGCCGTTCTTTGGCGAAAACAAAGGATACGTCAGAGGCCCCCTTTGGTTTGATTTCAATGCGAAAGTCTTTGCTAAGAGAACTTATTGGGGCACGAATCAAACCAAGCTCAAACCTGTAAGAAGATGATGATATACTTGTTATGCGGATTGGCAAATCGTGCTCTTGCGAGCTATAAGAGGGAGTGTATCCGGACCCAAATGTACGTTCAGGACAATCTTTACTTTTTTCATACGCACTATGTTTGAAATAGCGTACATTAATGTCGCCATCAGTAAGCGTAACGTATTGTCCGCAGAGTTCGCACATAAAAAGCCCGCTGCGAGCAGATACAGTTCCGCCTGGATGTAACCTGGCTGCCTGCTCTGCTGTAATCCGTTTCCAGCCATGATCGGACCACATACAGACATGTGTTAATGATGCCATGTGCGTTACTCCTTAATACTTTCTGCTTCAATATCCAACGAATTACCACAGTGTTCACAATACATCTGATTATTGTAGTTTTAAATTTCCCCATTCATTACAGGCGGTTTCTTTCAATCGCCTTTATCATGTATCATATCGGCGTATGTTTTCAATGTCGCATTCCCTAACTGCTTTGCTTTTTCGATACATCCCTTTGTAAATCCAGACTTCGAGAAGAGAAAGAAATGCTTTTTCTGATAAGCGAAAAGGTTGCTGCGCTCTATCAGCGTTTCCAGCACGCCGAGATCAACTTTTTCGTTGGTCCATTTGCATTCGGCAAAGAGGGCGGTATTTTTGTTCTGCTCGCCCATAATGTCAATTTCTGCCTGTCGTTTATGGACAGGATCGTTGCCCCACCAGCGGCCCAGGGAAGTGAATTCCACCGGGGACTTTCCGCTCAGCAGCAGCTTCCAAAGGTATTGCTTGCAGATTTCCTCAAACACCTTGCCCATGTAGTCGGAAAGGTACGGTTCGATGCGTTGATATACCAGGTCTGCTGCGCCGCGGGAGATCAGGGAAGCATTCTCCGGCACAAACCGGTACCAGAAGCGGAACATGTTGTCGTCGATGAAATAGATCGCCTTTTTTGACGCTTTCTCTCCGTAAGGCAGCTCCTTTTGCACGATGCCCAGCGTGATCAGGTTTTTCAGGTAGGTGGAGCAGACGTTGGTGTCTTCGCCAACTTTGCCTGAGATCTCCGACATGCGGGATGATCCGGTGGCAATGGCGGTAATGATGGCTGTATAGATGGCCGGCTCCCGGACCTCCTGTTTCAGCAGATTTATGGGCTCCTCATAGATCGAGGAAGTGGCGTCCAGGAAGGTGTTTTTGATATTCTCCTCGATGCTGAGCTTGTCGCTCATCTGTAGAAGGTATTGCGGAGTGCCACCCATGATCCCGTAAGCCAGGGCTTTGTCCTCAGCGGAGAAGTTCTTAAAGTAACCGCAGGTCTCCGCAAAATTAAAGGGCAGCAGCTTGATCTGCGCCGTTCTCCTGCCGTACAAAGGTGCTTTGTAAGCCAGTACATGATCTTCCATATAGGACATGGACGAGCCACACAGGATCAGCATCAATTTGGAATGATCCTTATATTTGTCGATCAGCAGCTGCAAAGTGGAAGCGAGGCTCTTGGAAGCGCGGGCCACATAGGGGTATTCGTCGATGGCCAGGATCAGGCGCTCCTTCTCGGATAGCCTGAATACCATTTCCAGGGCAGCCTGAAAAGAGAGGAAAGACATATCCCCCTCATATCCGCTGGCATACTCCATGATGCTTTTGCTGAAATTCTCCAGGTTCTGCTTGGCGTTGCTCTCGACGCCCATGAAATAAATCGCGGGCTTGCCGTCGATAAAATGGTTGATCAGTGCGGTTTTTCCCACACGGCGGCGGCCGTAAAGAACCACAAACTCAAACTTGCCGGAATTGTATAATCTGTTCAGGGAAGCAAGTTCCCGCTCTCTGCCGATAAACATGGACAGCACCTCCAATTAAGGCTGTCTCTAATATATCACTCTGACGCAAATTAGTCAAGTGCGATTTGGCAAATCGTGAATAACTATTTTTTCTTTTCCACCCATTATCAAGAGATTTCTAGCACAACAAAGTCATTTTTCTAATGGGCAGTTGAGCAGTTGAGGAGAACTTATCAGTGAGTATCGGCTATTCATTAGAAATTGCCGATGTGTATTGATTGTGTGAATCAGAAGCGATATAATGTATTATGGCTATATTGATATGAAATTGCCGAAATGCAGAATGGAGGTGAGTAATCGTGCAATGGTATGAGGCGACCTCTAAAAACTCGAAGCCGGGCATCGCTATTCCCATCAGGAATTAATCAAGCTGCTGAAAAACAACTACCCACAAATGCGCGACAGCTCCTATCATTGGGCTGTCTGCGGAATGCTTAAAAGCGGGAACCTAACAAAGGTTGCACGCAATGTATATGTGGTTCAAAACGAGCGGGAAAAGCCAATGTATCGTCCGGCCTATTCTGATCTGGCAGCAAAACTGATATCGCAAGTATCAGATAAGCATCCATCGGTTCGCTTTACGGTGTTTGAGACAGCATTGATGAATGATTTTCTGAATCATTTGGTTGCACTAAACACAGTTTTTATTCAAGCGGAAAAGGACGTCAGCATTTTTGTTTTCCGTCACCTTCGGGAACTTGGTTATGCGCATTTGCTGTACAAGCCGAAAAAAGCAGACTATGCCCTGTACTGGGAAAAGGATTGCATTGTTGTGACAGATATGATTTCCGAAGCACCGTTATCTGCATCTGCGCCGCACGAAATCTGTCTGGAGAAAATGCTGGTGGATATGTATTGCGATAAACTGATCTCATCGGCATACAGTAAATCAGAATACCCTGAAGTGCTGAAACAAGCAATGGAGACATATCACATTGAACCCTCAAAGATGATGCGCTATGCTCGGCGGCGCGGCAGAGAAGACGAGATGAAGGAGATTCTGGAGGAAATCGAGAATGCTGAAGCATGAGAATTACACAAGCGAACATATTATGAATCAATAATCCAATGCAAGCAATGGTGATTGAACTGATTATTGATTTATTGACCCGATAAATGCATTTCTTTATGACAATATTGTGTGAAGAGATCATGCTGGCGATCAGATAAACAGAAATAAAAAAGCCGCCTCCGAAGAGACGGCGATCCGGATTCAGGCAAAGACCAGTTCATCCAGTATGATTTCCTCAGCACTTTGATGAATACTGTTGATCCGGGAAACCCAGCCCAGCTGATCCGATGCTTTCAGCTGTTCGTTGATTCCTTCAGCTTTGGCCATCCGGGTGATTATCTGTTCCATACGATCCCGGCAGACTTGATCTGTTTCCGCCAGATGGTCATACAACTTACCGGAAAGAAGAAGCCGTTCATACAGTCCGGGACGATGCTCTTCCAGATAGGCTTTCCGCATCCGGCCATAGCGGCCGATAGTCTGCCGAGGAGAATCCGGGAGATCGAGATCCGGAAAGTAGTAGTCGCCATGCAGGGTGTAATGAATACCATTTTCAGTCATTTCTTTCGGGAAACGGTTCATGTTGATGTCCTCCTTTTTTGTGTTTTAGCCGCCTTTTTCACTTTCGTCGGCTAAAATCTGGTTTGGGTAAATTTGCCGATATACCGCAAAATCGTCGTCTGATCGTACCCAAACCGTGAGAACACACGGTTTACTATCGTTGGTCGATACCACAAGATATTGATTATTCTTCTTTCATTGTTCTACATCATGTGGTAGAATTGATCGAGGATGTATAATTCGGTCGAATTCAAGTCCTGTTTCCCGCACGAAAGAAAGACATCCGGGCTGGTTGCTCCATAGGCGGGCAAACGGCTCGGATGTTTTTTTTGTAATCGGATGTAACGTTTGGCGTTTTCGCGCGACTAACTTCATGAAGGGAGGTGCTGGAGATGCTTGACGCAGAAGAAGCATATCAGCAGTACCGGGACATGGTGTACGGCTACCTGATCCGCCTGTGCCGCGATCGTGACCTTGCGGAGGAGCTCACGCAGGAAACGTTCTATCAGGCGATGAAAAATTGGAAGCGGTACGAAGGAAAAAGTTCGGTCGGCACATGGCTCTGCGCGATTGCACGGAATCAGTTTCTGCGCATCATGCGGAAGCAGTCGCCGCTGCCATTGGACAACGTGCCGGAGGCGTCCGTCCCGGATTTCACGGAGATGGTCGCGGAACACAGTCTCGCCCTGAGTGCGCATCAAGCTCTCCACCGTCTGCCGGAACCGTATCGCGAGGTGTTCACCCTGAAAACCTTCTGCGAATTGTCCAGCAAGGAGATTGCGGCGCTGTTCGGGAAATCCGAAAGCTGGGCGCGCGTAACGGTGTACCGGGCGAAGCAAATGCTGCTGGACGCAATGAAAGCCTGCAAATAAAAAGTCAAGCCCCAAATAGGACTTG
>UMGW01015565.1_pt1 | contig 38522 bp, 41 predicted proteins | sample 1965371 | NCBI WGS metagenome assembly UMGW01 (sample SAMEA4836082, study PRJEB28245) | human gut metagenome | biome: gut microbiome; material: fecal sample | place: Denmark | collected 2008
GAGTATCTGAAACCGAGTTAAAAATACGAATTTATCCGTATCGGAGTACTGCTCCGGATTACAAAGAACCCGCAAAAGATCGGAACACGACGCATCCGATTTACGACAGACTCATGGATCTCTGTATCCGGAACTGCGGGATACCCCGCCCGATCAAAGAATTCCTCGAAATACCGATAAAAATCGAACATTGCGAAGTATTCCCCCTCCGACCGAGTGCTGCTGAAGTCTGAAAAGCGGGATGAAGCTTTGCAAAGTAAGATGCCCCGCATACAAAAAGCGACGTTCCGGAAAACCGGAACGTCGCCGAATGTGGAGGTGGCGGGAGTCGAACCCGCGTCCAAACAAGGAACCCGAAAGCTTTCTACACGCTTATCCGCCGTTTCGTCCTTCTATCCGGGTCTGGCAGGCGGCAACCTAACCCGGATCCCAGTTCCTGAATTTTCGCACGACGGCCGGAACCCTCCGCCGTACTATCTCTAAATGATCGATACCCCGTATGGAAAACCGTTAAAGAGCGGAACGGCCTTCCGGGATACTCGTCGTCAAACCGCCTTGGATCCAACGATTAAGCCAATTTTCCTTGAAAATTAGGCAGCGAGTGCATAGCTATTATTGCCATTTGTAGTTCGAGTGTTGATATTTACGAGCCACCACACAATGCTCGACGTGCTTACAATCAAACTCTGCCTGCTGTCAAAACCGGTCACCCCCTTCGTAGGGATAGAATTTCATTGAAGTGAGTACAAAGATACGAAGAACTCGCGTAAAAACGAAGGAATCGGATAGATTAAGATAAGTGACTGACACTAAAGAAAGTCAAGCGGTATATCTCTCTGTCTGTCCAACTCATTAAAAAGTAGGATTGTGAGAGGTTAAGAAGGGCGATTGCTACTTATCCGTTGCCTTTTTCGGCCCGGAAAAATTCGCTGAAAAACACCCTGTCGAACCGTTTGCTTCCGCAAAGAACGCTTGTATTTTCGGTATTCGCACTGTAAAGATAACCGTTTTTTTCGATTATCGGGAAAATACAGCCGCGTTTATTCGATCCGGGGTTCTGTTTCGCTGTTCTGCTATATTTTTCATGGTTTCAAATAGCTCTATATCAACTAATTTTGCAATTAGATAATAGAGTTATGAAACAAATGGATGTAAGGGTCGCGTTCTACCTTAAAAAGAGCGAAACGAATGCCGATGGTTGTTGTCCTGTCATGGCACGGCTGACCGTCGGCCACCATTCCGAGGCGGCTTTCAGTGCCAAGATGTCGGTTCCCGTATCGTCGTGGGTATCGGGCCGCGCCACGGGAAAGAGTACCGCTACTCGGGAAATCAACCGGAAGTTGGACGAACTGCGTGCCTCGGCACTGGCCATCTACAAGGAACAGTCTGCGATACGGGAGGACGTGACCGCCGAAGAGGTACGGGATCTGTTGCTGGGCAAGGCTTCCGGACAAACAACCCTGCTCAGTTATTTTCAAACGTTTATCGAACACTTCGAGAAGCGCGTGGGTGTAAACCGCGAGAAAGACACGCTCAGATCCTATCGCTACGCCCGCAACTGCATCTCCGCTTTTCTGCAAACACAGTATAAACTCTCGGATATTCCCTTTACTGCCCTCGACCGGTCGTTCATCGACAGGTACGACCTCTACCTGCGGACGGAACGCCGCATCGCGCCGGGAACTATCGTCCTGCTGACCACAAAGCTGAACACGATCGTCGGCGAGGCGGTGGCGGAGGGGATCATTACGGCCGATCCGTTCGCCGGGTACGAACCGAAGCGCCCCGAAAGGGTGCAGAAATACCTCACTGCCGACGAATTGCACCGGCTGATGACCACGCCGCTCCATCACCCGACGCTCTACCAAACCCGCGACCTGTTCCTATTCTCGTGTTATACGGGCATTCCTTACGGGGATATGTGCCGCCTGAGCGAAGATGATCTGGACATTGCCGAGGACGGCGAGGTGTGGATCAAAACCACGCGCAAGAAGACGAAGATCGACTACGAACTGCCGCTGCTCGATATTCCCCTCCATATTCTCGACAAATACAGGGGTATAGCACCGGAGGGAAAATTACTTCCTATGTACGGCAACGATACACTCAACCGGGCTCTGAAACGTATCGCCTCGATCTGCGGTATCGAAAAGCGGCTCGTTTTTCACTGCGGACGGCATACCTACGCCACCGAAATCACGCTTTCGCAGGGCGTTCCGCTGGAAACGGTCAGTAAGATGTTGGGGCACACACGTATCGACACGACACAGATTTATGCCAAAGTAACCGATGACAAAATCGGCGCGGATACGCAAAACCTCGACAAGAAGCTCGCCGAGCGGTTTTCGATAGTTCTGTAATCACTTATTTCAAATCTGAATCATCATGGAAACGAACAATAAGGAGATAAAACGCCGTAGTACGTTCGCCGTACTGTTCTATATCAATCGAACTAAAGTCCGCAAGGACGGTACCTGCCAGCTCTTGTGCAAAGTCAGCATCGACGCCGAATCGGCTCATATAGGTATCAAAGCCGCCATCGAACCGTCGTTGTGGAATCCGGAGACAGGACGCGCGGACGGCCGGAGTGCCAACGCCCGCAAGGTAAACCGGGCCATCGACCTGCTGACCGAACAGATCGAGGCCCACTATCGGAGGATTCGCAACGACCTTGGCTTCGTCACGGCGGAACTGGTGAAGAACGCCGTAAAAGGAGTAGGACAGAAGCCGCTCACGCTGCTGGCCCTGTTCAGAGAACACAATGCCGAGTTTTACAAACGAATCGGCGTGGATCGCACGAAAGAAACCTATATTAGCTACGAAAACTCCTACAAACACCTATCCGCATTCGTACAGCAAAAATGCTGTCTGGAAGACGTTACGCTCCGAAGTCTCGACAAAACGTTCTACGATGACTTCGACCTCTTTCTGAGAACGGAGTGCAATATGATGCAAAAGACGGTACACGAACACCTGTACCGCCTGAAGAAAATGACCAAACGGGCTGTCAGCCAAGGTACGCTCCGCCGCGACCCTTACGGTAAGCTGCACCCGGAGTTACCCGAACGCAAGAGCCGCCACCTCAAACTCGAAGATCTCAAAAAGCTGATGGAAACGCCCATCGATAAACCCAATCTTCAAAAGGTGCGGGACTGGTTCCTCTTCTCCACCTTCACGGGCCTATCCTACTCCGACCTGACCCGGCTCTCGGATAAGGACATCACGCAGGCCGCCGACGGAACGTGGTGGCTTCATATACGGCGCAAAAAAACAGATACCCCCTCGGCAGTCCGGTTGCTGGAGGTTCCGTTGCGGATCATCGAGAAATACCGGTCTGAACGTCAGAGCGACAAGGTTTTCAACCTTTACAGCCGGAAGCATCTTATCATACTTACGCGAAAACTGGGACAAGTATATGGTTTCGATATGACCTTCCACAAGGCCCGACATAATTTCGGGACACATATTACCCTCTCGATGGGCGTACCTATCGAAACCGTGAGCCGTATGATGGGACACAAGAGCATCACCACGACTCAGATTTACGCCAAAGTGACCGACAAAAAGGTGGGTGAAGATATGAAAGGGCTTAAAACGAGAACGAAAGGCCGGAAAATAGTCTTATGCGAAGAGGATGTGAGCGTTATGAAAAAGAAACGGGCACAGTCCGACAAAGAAAAAGCAGCGTTCGCTTGACAGAAAAGAAAAATATTCGTATAATTATCCAACTAATATCCAAACAATATGGCAACGACAGGAGAAAGAGCGACAGGAACGATAACGATCGAGTACAATACCGTAACCGTAACCCCCGGTGCTGACGGCGATGTGTGGCTGACCCCATCCGAGATTGCCCGGATGTTCGAGGTGTTCGTATCTGCGGTCACGAGCAATATCCGGGCGATTTACAAACACGGCGCACTGCGTATGTCGGAAACCTCGAATCTTCCGACGGCCCATGCTGAACTGTATAATTTGGAAATGATCTCGGCGTTGGCCTTTCGGGTGGACACGCCCCAGAGCGCGGCGTTCCGGCGGTGGCTGATCCGCCGCCCCTATTCCCCGATGGTCGTGCTGAAGGTCTCGCAGGTAGAACGGACGGTAGTGAACTGACCTCGGAAAGAAAAAATCCGTCTAACAAGTCCGATTCTAACGTTTTCGCCCCTGTCGGAGTTCATCCTGACAGGGGCGATTTTCAATTTCGGGGATTTGTTAGACTGCTCCTTTTTTCCCGGGGTTACAGCAATGCCTTATCATCAGTTCCGTTATATGAATCCCGGAGCAACTTTTCGATCTCCGACTCCCGGTACAGCACTTTCCCGCATATCATGTAATAAGGGAGTTTTCCCGAGCTGCGGTATTCCTGCAACGTCCGTCGGTGGACTTTCAGCCGCTCCGAAATTTCCTTGTCCGTCAGGTACGACTCTCCGCCCAGAATCAGGCGATGGTTCGTACCGAATTTTTCCAGACCCTTTTCGATACGCTTTATCAGGTCGAACACTTCGGCCTCGCTACTGTCCGAACCCTGCACAATATTATTTCTCATAGCTTATTCCTCCGTTTACTTTTTCGATTGTTTCAACAATGCCTCTACGTCTTGCGGCTTATAGTAGATTTTATGTCCGACTTGCGTGTAAGGAATGATCCTTTTTTCACGATATGCCTGAAGCGTCCTTTTAGCGATGCTCAGCATTTCGCAGACCTCCTCATTGTCGAGCCAATGGCCCAAGCGTTTTTGTTGTTTTTCATTCAGAGCCTCAATCCTTCCGGCCAGCGTTTCGAGTTTGGCCACCATAGAGTCATAGACCCGTTTTTCGATCATTATCATCTCCATAATTACAATGTTTAGCTTTCCCGGAACCCAAAAATACTTTATGGAATACATGTCCGAGCCTTTTGCCGACGCGGATGTAAGGGTTGGCATCGCTATATGCCACGGTTGGCGTCGCCGCTTTGAATTTGTAAAAGCGGGGAAATATGCGAAATTTTTGAGTACCTGAACGACGGGGAACCGTTTTTGAACAAGAATAATACTATGCACTATGATTACCAATTTCAGTTTCGGAGTACCCTGCGAGACAGCAGATGCCGACTATCCGATGCCGCTCGGGGACTATTTCGACATCGAGAAGGATATGATGCAGGTCGGCGGCGAGTTCCTTTTAGTCCGGGACGAGGAGAGTAACTTTTACTTTCTCTGCACCGACGACTACGACATCGAAATATTATGCCGTGCTTATGATTGGTATATCGTATCATCCGGCCGTTTCAACGGCCGTTTGCGGATCGGTATGGGGCTGGCCGGAGAGGATGCTTACGGCAGCGAGATGTTCCGGGTCGAGGACGAGCAGACCCTTCGGCTGTGGCACGACATTCTGAAATTCACCTTTAAGGGCGATTTCATCCGCAACTATTATCCCATGACCAACCGGTTCCGGGGTAAATTGCGCGTGGACGGGGCGTTATGTTTCTATATCCACGACTATTATCCCGTGTCGCATAAGTTGAAACTCACGAGCGAACAGAAGAAAGTCACTAACCTCGTATTCCGCTTCAAAGAGGGAGCCTGCGCGTCGCTGGCCGCCAAACTCTTCTCGCTGGCTATTTCTCGGATGGAGTTTTTCAATGGCTTGGCCGATCCGATCTTGCTACCTCTTCCGGCGTCTACGAAAGAGAGGCACCGGCAGCGTTTCGAGTCTTTTTGCGGGAAACTTTCCCGCCGGCTAATAATAGACAAAGGTTTTCCTGCCGTCCGGATCGAGTACGACAGGGAACAACAAAAAGGCACGCAACAAAGGGATATGTCAGGCATAGTCTTCGATCCGGATTACATCGAGGGGCGCGACGTTTTGCTAATCGACGATATTCTGACTACCGGTATGAGCTTTACGCTCATAAAACGCGAATTTGAAAAATTGGGCGCCAATTCCGTAACCGGTATCTTCCTTGCAAAAACCGTATAGACTAACTCCTGCCGGAGCGTCTGTCGCTCCTGCGGCACGCAAGCCCGTATCCTAATCTGAGGATACGGGCTTTTTCGTGTCTGGTGTGCGGGCGAAGGGCTGATCCGTTACGCCCTTCGCCACAGTTATTTTCCGCACTTTTCATAACCTTTCTCCTCATTTATAAGCCGCCTTCACGAACCCGGTGTGGATGGTATCTGGTTTCAGAAGCAAAGGTATCTACGGGCTGCACGCCCCTGCAAGATCAAGCCGCCGGGCGGTTTTGCGAGAAATCTTCCTCTTTCCCTTCGGGCGAGCGTATTTCCCGCAAAAATCTTGACATGGGCTAAGCCCTTCTTTTTCATGCTCCTGAAACCAGATACCATCCACACCGGCTCCGCTACGGCATAAAAAAAAAGTCGAAAGGTTATGAAAAGCACAGAAAATAAGAACAGGAAACCGAAAACCTCCAACCTTCCACTCAGCATGGGTGCGGGTTTGCGGGCGGGACTGAAAATCGGGGCTGTCGCGCTGGTTTTTTATCTCTTCGGGAGCGGCTTTATTTGGGTCGTTTTGGCCTTTGTGTTCTGCTATGACATCCTGCGGGGTATTCTCTCCTGTCTTTTATCTCTCGTCGTTCTGATCGGCTTTTTCTCCTTTCTCTTTTCCCAAATCTTCTAAAATCCTAAAAATCATGGCAAAGTATTATTCTCTTTTCGGCAGGACGACCACCGACACCTCAATCCAAGTCGCAAAGGAAAACCAAATCGTCATCTATGAGGGCCCCGGCGCCTTTACTATCCGGTATGTAATCTACAAAGTCGAACACGACGCAGACGGATATATGTATCACATGATAAACACCGACACGAAAGAAATCCACCGCACCGACATCCTCCAGCCATACTCGCGGAAATTCGGTATAGGCATGTACTACACCGACACGCCTGCGGAATTTATGGACGCTTTCGAGGTCGCCGCCCTTGTTGCCGAAGCCGAGCAGAAAACGAAGGACGAAGCCGAAGCGAAAGCCCGTGCAAAGACCGAACACGACCGGATCGCGGCAATCGGTGCGGAGAGGTTGCGCCGGATTATGCCCGACAACGTGCAGGGGGTCATCGTGGCCGAACTCAACGAAACGGAATACACCGACTCCTCCTACGAATGCCGGGAAACGACCAGCGTCCGCACCGTGATACTCGGCTTTTCGACCACGCCCCGCAACGGCTTCGGGGAACTGCGTAAAGCCGCCCGAAATCTGCCCGAAACGGCGTATTTGGCCGAATATAACAAGGACTACGAACACCGTTACCTCGGTTTCACGCTCGGCAGAAGCCCTTATTCGGGGTGGAGCATCCACAAAATGACCCACTACACCCGCGAGGGATTTATCGAACGGTTGGCCTATATAGCCGGAGACGAGAATAATATCCGGCTGACCAGTCCCAGTCCGGAGCGCACGCAGGAGGCCGGCCCGATAACCGTGCAGGGCGATTTTATCCTCACGAACTACTCCGAAAAGGCCGTCGCCCTGTTCGGCGATACGAAGCCCATAAAGGACGCATTATCCGACCTCGGCGGACGGTTCAACGGACGACTGACCCACGACGGGGAGAAGCGTGCCGGGTGGATATTCCCAAAAGCCAAAGAAGCGCAGGTGCGCGAGTTAATCGGCATGACCGAATAATCCCGAAGTCCAATTCGGGGACGGTAACCCCGTCCCCACATAAACCAACGAGTCATAAAAAGTTAAAGATATGAAAACCATTTATCTGCAAAGGCAAGGCTCGACCGACACGTTTAACACCCACAATGCAATCAACACGGATTTAGGGTATTACATCGAGGTCAAAACGTGGAGCGACAACCGCTACAACATTATCATCGCATCGACCCGTAAGCAGGCCGAAGACGATACCAAAAACAAACGGATAGAAATAACCGCCGTTTATCCCTCATTGTCCGACGCATTCAGACGGGTGGAAAAGGAACTGCGGGAGGAATTATCCGAAGATGCGACCATTTCCGACACGATAGAAAAATTCTGCCATAACAGCACATCCTACAAAGGATTGGAAGACAAATATTTGGCGGTTTGTTTCTATGAGAAATCCACCGAAACGATACGCCTGTACCCCGAAAATTACTGCCTCGTGTCTTTCCGGCACAAAGGCACGAAAGACTACCTCCGAATGGACGGTGCAACGGCGGAATACCTGCCCATATTGGAGGAACAGGCCAGGCAATACGAAAAGGAGGAGACTTGGACGTGCCACAAGGATAAATCCGAGGAGTTCAGACGCGAACGGTTCGCGTGGCTTCTCGGAGAAGCACTCAAGAAAAAGGACTGCCACCGCAAATTCTATGTAACCGACACGCTTATCAAGTAATCCGCAAAGACAGTAATCCAATCCGGGAGCGGTGGCCTCGCCCCCCCCTGCAAAAATCAACAGATATGACACTCAACGAATATATCTCCCAAAGCGAACCGCAGGCTAATGTAAAAGTCATACTCAAAGAGGACGAATATATCCAGCGCGATGCAATCAAAGTAACCCCCTTTTCGGTTCAGACGGCCGTCGATATTCCGGCGGTTACACAGCGGTACGGTATAAAAGACAATTATATCCGAATCGGAACCGCCCGGCAGTTGTTTGCACGACATCCCCAAACGGGCGAACTGCGCGGAAGCGTGTTTTTCCTGCCCGACGATGCCCCGGAACCGCCCGTACTTTCTCAATTCATGCAATTCTTAAAGGCGGATATGGCATTTTGCGAACAATGGGAAAAAGACAACCCTCAACAAGGGGATTTGCAGGCACATAACGCCCGGTTCAGAGCGGCATACGCCGAATTTCTCACCAGCGTAAAGACAACCTATGCCCTTACAGATGCAGATATTAAGTGCTGGCTCGGTTGAACATTTATCCGGGAAGCATATTCCAAAAACGAATCATTAACCAAACATGTAATCCGATGAAAACAAAAGTTATCCTGTACGACCATACGGGCAACAACGTCATCAGTCGCCATAAGGAATTGACCCCGTTCGCGGAGAATATCTATACGACCTTCATCCATAAGGATAGCTGCGGTATCGACACCAACGATATATTCGGGATTGTGTTCGCAATCAAAGGCGTGTATTTCATCCCGGAATATTGCAATCGCGACCGCCTTGCCGACAGTAATTACAAAAATCGTCTTATCGACTTTCGCAGGCGATGGACAGACCATGTAAAACAGCAGGCCGCAGAGGGGCAGTATATCCGTCTGCTGGAAATTCGCGTGTTTGAGGAATTGGGAGAGGAAACAACCCCGTTACGGCAGGCCCGCGAAGCCATGTTGAAGAAACGGGATGCAGAGAATGAGGCACGCCGCCGCCATGACAAGGAAGCCGCACAAAGAAAGGAACAGGAAGAGCGGCAACGCCTCGACGAGTGTAAATGCCGCTTTTTAACCGGAGGAACGATAACGGGCGAGGAGTTCATAAGCATCGCCAAACGGGACGGATTCGCCATACACATCCGCACGGCAGGAACGTTCCGCAAGCGCATAGCCGAATTGAACCGGAACAGGGCGATATGGTATTACCGACTTCGAGGTAAAGCCGCACCCGACGTTACGGGATGCCGAAAAGCCATTAAAGGTTATCTCTCTTTTCTCGAAAACGAGGGGAACACTGCAATTAATTCATAAACAGCACAAAGCCATGAAAGCGACCGATTATTTCAAACAGACGATCCAAAGCTATTTACAGCGCCGGGCGCAGGAGGACGAATTGTTCGCACCCCGTTACGCCGACCCGAAGAAGAACATCGACGACTGTATAACATTTATCCTCAATTACGTGAAGCAAAGCGGGTGCAACGGCTTCGCGGACGATGAAATCTACTCGCTCGCCCTGCATTACTACGACGAGGACGACATCGACATCGGCAAGCCCCTCACTAATTGTAAAGTTGTGGTGAACCATACTATCGAACTCTCCGAAGCGGAGAAAGCCGAAGCACGGCGCCAAGCCATGCAAAGAGCAACGGACGAAGCCTACCGGAAAATTACGCAGGGTAAAAACAAGACCAAGAAGACCGAAACAACCACCCAGTCATCACTATTTTAATTCGATACACCATGAAACCGAGAAATAAATTCCAACAGAAAGCAGTCGAAGCAAGCAAGAAACTGCCACCGCTGACCCCGGCACAGGAACGCTGGGCCTACACAAAAGTTATCGAATCGGTAGGCCAGCGCACGAGAAAAGGTGTCGTTACCTGCCTCGACTGTGGCAAGGTGTTCCACAACGATACCAAACAGCAATATTGCACCTGTCCCGCCTGCGGAACACGACTGCGGATAGAAAATACTCGCAGGCAGAAATTCCAGCAACGGGAATACGTTACCTATATAACCGCTTGCGACGGGATGCAGGTCGTGCGGGTGTTTATGGTGAATTATTATGCCAAAGTCGGACGACCGCTGAACCGCTTTTGCCACGAAGTCATGCAACGTTGGATAGCCACCGACGGCAAATACTGCACACTCGCCCGGAGCCGGGTATGGGGAACGATATATTACGATCTGTGGATTTATTCGTCCGATTTGGAACTGCACGGCGAATCGTGGGTATATGACAAAATTTACACGGACGATATATATCCTCGTATGAAACTCATCCCCGAACTGAAACGAACGGGATATAAGGATGGCTTGTACGGTCAGAACCCTACGACCTTATTCCGTGTCCTGCTTTCGGATAACCGGGCGGAATCCCTGCTCAAAATGGGGCAAGACTGCCTATTACAACTGTATTTGAATGATAGCGGTCGGAGACTCGACAAATATTGGCCGAGTATCCGTATCGCCGTCCGTAACGGCTATAAAATCACGGATGCAACGACATGGTGCGACTATATAGACGCTTTGCGGACATTGGGCAAAGACCTGCACAGCCCCAAATATGTATGCCCCGCAGACCTTAAACGGGAACATGACCGCTGTATAGCCAAAATCGCCCGCAGGGAAGCCGAGCGGGAAATAGCCGAAAACCTCTCCGCATATTTTCAGAAAGAGTGCGCCTACCATAGAGCCAAAGCCAAATTCTTCGGCCTTGCGTTTTCGGACGGACAGATCGTCGTTCGGGTGTTGGAGAGTGTGAAAGAAATCATCATGGAGGGAAAGGCCATGCACCATTGCGTCGGCACGAACGAATACTATAAAAAAGCCGATTCGCTTATTTTTTCGGCAACCATAGACGGCAAGCGCATCGAAACCGTAGAGGTATCCCTCTCCCAACTCAAAGTTATTCAAAGCCGGGGTGTATGCAACAAACAAACGGAGTATCACGACAAAATCGTGCAGCTTGTAAATGACAATATGCCCCTTATCCAAAAGCGCATTGCCGCCTAATTCATCAATCCGAACTATCAAGATTATGCAACCGAGAAATAGTTTTGAACAGCAAATAGAAGAGGCGGGGCGCACGCTCCGCCCCATCTCCGCCCGGCAAATACGATGGGCGTTCGACCGATGCTTCGTCCGCTACGGACGCAGGACGACAAAAGGCGTGATAACTTGCACCGAGTGCGGACACGCATGGAGGGACAAGACGGCGCGGAAGCATTGTATCTGCCCCTCGTGCCACACCCGGCTGACCATAGACGACAACCACCTGCGCCGGATTTACGACACGGCGAACTACGCCCTGTTTATGACCGTCCATAACGGGATGCAGGTATTACGCTTCGTATATCTGGCCTACTATGTCCGTATCGGAGAAAGAGCGAAATACATTCATTTCGAAGTCGTGCAGCGGTGGATCGCCCCGGACGGGCGATGCGCCACCCGTGCAAGACTCATAACGAACCGGCCTTTCTACAAGACGTGGGATTATACAACCTCGTTGGAACTGCGCCCCCATAAGCCGCTGTATAATATCCATCCCCGTTGTGTTCATCCCCGGCCGCAACTCCTTCCCGAACTGCGAAGAAGCGGTTACAACGGACAGTTTCACCATATCTCCCCGCCGGAAATGTTCTGCGCCCTGCTGCGCGACAGCCGTGCCGAAACCCTGCTTAAAACCGGACAGGTTACGCTCTTGAAACACTTTGCCGAGAATACCCGCACATTGGACGACTATTGGCCGAGTATCCGTATCGTTACCCGCAGCGGGTACGCAATTACCGATGTGGGAATGTGGTGCGACTATATAGACCTGTTGCGCTTTTTCAATAAGGATTTACGCAATGCCAAATATGTGTGCCCCGCCGACCTCGAAGCGGAACACAACCGCTATGTGGAACTGAAACGGGAGCATTACCGCAAGCAGAGAGAGCAGGAACGCATACGGGAAGCGATACGTCATGAACAGCAATACCGGGATGCCAAAGGGCGCTTTTTCGGTATCGACCTTACGGACGGTAAAATCCATGTCCGGGTCTTGGAGAGCATCGAGCAGTTCCGGCAGGAGGGCGAAGCCATGCACCATTGCGTCTTTACCAACGAATATTACCGCCGGGACGATTCGCTGATCCTCTCGGCCACGATAGACGGCCAACGGCTCGAAACGGTCGAGGTTTCGCTATCCCGATTGGAGGTGGCGCAGAGCCGAGGCGTATGCAACGAGGACAGTCCGTACCACAAACAGATTATAAAACTCGTTCAGCACAATATGCACCTTATAGAAAATCGACTGACAGCGTAATCCTAAATCATGCATTCAATTAGAATCGGGGCGGCAAAAGCCGCCCATACCACCGAAACCATGAAAACAGACACGAATAAACAGAACCCGACCCACGAAATCCGGCAGAATGGAAAAGCCGTACTCCGGTCGGATTGCGAGTTTTCGCTTCCGATGATTTTCAACAATCTCACGGGGCGAAATTTTGCAAAGGAATCGGAATATCACGATTATATCCGATTTATCGCTATCAAAGAAATGGGCTTTACCTACGGAGAAATAGAACTGGTCAAAAACGGAGAGGTCGTAGCCAAAGGACATATCACGAAGAAATAAAATCGGGGCGGCAACAGCCGCCGTTCAAACCTTTTATCAACCGAAAACAGACAAAACTATGGGAACATGGGGATCAGGAATCTACGAAAACGATTCTACGCGGGATTATATAGACGGGATCATCGACAACATATCGAACGCCGTCCGGGACATTGTAAAGTGGGATTATACGCTGTTGCACGCAGGGATGCCCCAAAGCGACCTGTTCATGTGCTACATCGACCTGTTGAACGCCATTTGCAGCCGACACGACCTGCACACATCATTACCGGATGCAGAGGTGGTTCGGAAATGGAAAGCCAAATACATGGAGGTTTGGGAGTTTACCGTCGGCGAGTGCGATCCGGCAGAGGATTACCGGAAAGAAAGAGCTGTCGTATTGAACGAGAGTTTCGATAACCTGATCGCCCTTGCAAGTAAGAAAAATGAATCGACAAAACTATGAAAAATCAAAAACACGACGACAAAACGACAAGGGTGTATGCCGTCCTTGCCCAACTCGAAACACGATACCGGGTAAGAATTTGCGAGCACGACCACACGGCGATAGTCGTATCGGGTATTACCGAAAAACAACTCTCCGACTTATGCCGGAGGTTGTATTGTTCCGGCATGTATAACGACACGGGACGGTTCGGTATAATCACCAACTTCGGAGAATATAAGTAACAATCGGGGCGGCTGCTGCCGCCCCATAACACCGACTGCTATGAAAATCATCTATAAAGAGGGAACCCGCAAAACCCTCGCGGAATCGACCGAGGAAGTCCGTAGCACAGTCGCCACAGCATTGGAACTCGTCGAGGGCAAGCACGGATTCAGAACGCCTTTCGAGATATGGCGTAACTGTAAATTAGTCATAACCATCGGACATAACATTTACACAACATTCATCGAGATCCGTCCCCCGGCTATGGCTTATATCAAACGCCGGAGTAATTGGCACAACCGATACGCTTACTATGCGGCCGGAACATTTCGGGGAAATAACGACAACGCGGAAGTAGAACTTATTTAATGGAGAACAACAATGAAAACGACAGAGGTAAACAAGGAATTGGTAGGTAGAAGGTGCGAGTGCATCTGTTTAGGTTCGATGGTTACGGGAGTAATCGAGGACATAACCGTTACGAAATATACGGCGGAGGTAAAAGTGCGTTACGACGAGCCCCAGCGCTGGGGTAACGAGGTTTTACACAGCGGTTGGGCGCATGGGGACACGGACGACGAATCCGGCTCTTTGAAGTACCTGCGCCTGCTCCCCGAACCTGTCCGACCGGATTATGAAACACTTATCGTAACTTTTTGCGATCCTATCCGCACGTTGGAGCGCCGTATTTTCGACGACCCGCAGGTGTGGGGCGTATCGGCCTTAAAGGAGTGGATCGACGGCTACGAAAGCACCCGCTTTACGCAAATCGGCGACTGCACGGCGGTCGTAACCTCCGAATACAACATGGCGAGCGTGCGCGAATGGCTCGCCCGACATACCGAAATCGAAACCTGCAAAACGGCGTAACGATGGCACGGGAGAGAACCGACGACTGGATGCAGATGGCCAAAGACCTCGCCCGTGCCGAACGGGAACTGCAAATAGAACATTGGGTATATATCACGTTCGAGTACCGTGAATGCGACCGTTCGCGGGTCGTCCTGCACAAAATAGACATGCCTCGCAGGATGCTCGACCGCTGGCGGTGGCTCGTCGAGTGGCGCAGGGCAAAATATGTCTGTCAATATCCCCGTAAGGGCGTGCAGGTCTATTATTGTTACTACGACAAGCGGACGGGACTGCAAACCGGGTTCGGCTCCCTGCTCTCGTGCGTGGCAGCGGCGAAAGCGCAGATTACGAAAGTCGAGCGTAAAATAGAGGAATACGTTAGTTACATGAGCGGCAATGATCTGTTTTTCGACCCGACGACAGACGAAAAATTGCGCTGCGCCAAAAAGAAATTGGCGCAGAAAAGGGCAAAGTATGCCGAACTGTGCGCCCTGCTCCAAAGCGAGGTCGCCAAACATCGGGCCAATCCCGGTATCTGCAAACTGTTCCTCGGCTTTCGCAAGCTGGGCGAATTTACGGACATCCCGCAAGCCCGCAAATTCGCGGAAGAAAGCGGTGAAACAGGGACTTTCAACCTTATCGGCAACCGTTTTCGGGATAGTTGGTATCAGCCGAAATGTATCGAAGAAGCCGGAATTTGAATCTTGAAATTCGGCGCGAACACAAAATCGACGGTTTCAAACCGTCGATTTTGTGTTCGCGGAACGCCGCCCCAACAGGAGTAGGCATACCGGTCAGTAATTCCTATTGAGCCATTCTTTTCCGTGTAATAGACCACCTGCTGAAATTCGTCGATGGCGACGATTACCGGACGGGAGGCTTTCTCCAGATAACGGAATATCTCGTCGAGCGTCGCTTCCGTAGAGCGGATGTCGCTCAGTGCAGGTTGAAGCTGGGGTTACCCGCAGGGGCGAATGTTATGCCGCCTTGCAGGGATTTGACGCTGTTCCAGAAACTTTCGATGGCTTTTTTGCCGAAAGGCTTCAGGCCATCGACAATGCCCCGGTTCAAGGAAAATACCAGGTCGCGCAACGATCCGGTCGCATAAATATCGACGAAAAACGTATAATCTCCGGATGGTTGAAACAGTGCTGTATAAGCCCTGTCTTACCCATATGGCGCGTGAAGATCTGCGCCAGATTATTGCCGTTGGCCACCTCCCGAATAAGATTTTCGCTCCTGTTCGCGGTCGCAGAAATACTCGGCGGATTCATAGCCGCTGCTTATAAAGGGATTTTTTCAGTGGTTACATACAGTCGTTTATTACTACGCAAAGACAATTATTATAAAATAATAATCAAACGTAAATCAAAACCGGCGCACAACATTGCAGGTAAACTCCCCAGACCTTCATGGTCGTTATAATCCGCGTTTCTTTTTTGGCTGTGCAGCCAACTTCTTCGATACATCGGGTACACTGCGCGGCTGCGGCGTAATATCCTGACATCGGGCCTGTCTTATCTTTTTTGCCGTTTTTATCAGATCAAATTGAATTACCTGCCAGTCTTTGCCGAGCAGACAGACAGGATCGGGGTAAGTGTCGGCCTTTGTGAAATTTACAAAGTTGTCCAGCAACTCGTCCTCGTCGTGTTCCCACTCGTACCGTTTAGCATGCAGGCCAATCATTTCGGGGAGGGTATATTCCTTCAAAAGCCTGTGTAAGTCCCAGAAATCCTTTTTGCGGCCGCCCTGCGATACGACGTGCATCTTCATCGCAACGATGTCCTTCACTCCGGCCATGCGTATCCCGTCGATTACCTCCGCATCTTCGAGAAACGGGTCGCTGTACATCAGATCGACTTTGACATATTCATCCTCGGATTTACCGACATAGTAACTGCGCCCGAAGCTCACTATCGAGCTGGTATCGGTGCAGTGATAATACGGGAAGCGCGACCGCAGGAACACTTCAAATGTCCTGAAATCGAGGCTCCGGTACTCTGCATCGGTGAAAAGGTCGATGTCGTCCGATTTTCTGTGCCCATAACGAAGACTCAGGTTCGTACCTCCGACAAGGCGGAACGGGCTGAACAGTTCCTCCTGCATCAGAACGCCGAGCGTTTCCCGCAGTAACGGCGTTACCGTTTCGTAATGTAATCGCTTTATCTCTGTCATTGTTTATGACGGTATTTATACGGTATGCGGTACGAAAGATCGGGCTTGTAGCGTTCCAGCTCTGCACGATCCATACCGTAAAACCGTGCGATCTCCTGTTTTTCATTCTCATCGCCGCGTTCCATAACCCGTTCAAGAATTGATTCTTTACTGCGCCCCCAATCTATCTTGTCGAAATCGGTGTCCCAGAACAGCATCCGTCGGATGGCCGGAGCGCCACGAACGGATTCGTTCGCTTTCCGGTTCTTGTATTCGGCTATCTCGTAGTATGCCTGAAGCGTCAGCAGAAAGCCCTCATCATAACCGAGTGCCTTTTCGATCTTGAGGGCCATTTCGACTGTCAGCTTGCGGCGACCCGTAATAACCGCATTAAGCGTCTGTTTGTGTTCGTCGATAGCAGCAGCAAAGGCTCGCTGGCTGAGGTTGCGTTCCTGCAACTCCAAGCCGACGATCTTTCCCGGACGGATGCCCTTATACATATCAATTTCGCTTCTCATGGCTTTTTTTGCAAATATACACAATGTAAACGAAATTGTTTACATAAATATTGCCCTTTTTTATCGGCTCCCCGGATTACGCGTATCCGCGATGCAAATAATCCTGCTGCCACGACATTTTATCGGGTAACTCCTTTGCCCTTTTTAAGTCGGTTGGCCAGCTTTTTCGCCACGTCGGGCAGCTGCCTTGCCGGTTTTTCGGCAGTTGCCCCTGCGACCCCAAATTGCTCTTTCCGCTCCGGTGTCGCCGCCTGTGGCCTGCGGATATTCGGGTATTGCTCCCGGAGCAATTCTCCGGCCAGCTCCCGTACCGAGGCCATGATCTGTGTTTTTTCGTTCTCGGTCGTGGCTTGGGTCAATCTATCCGCCAGAGGATCGAATCGGTCGTGATAGGAGAAAAAATTGGGAACCTCGTCCTGTATCTCCGGAGCTTTGCACTCCGGCGAGGCAAGGTATAGCAGGCAACTGATGTCGTAAGTACGATCCGGGATATTCTCCGGTATTTCCCCTTTGTCGAATCCCGAAAGCGCAGCGAAATTGGCCAGCGTCGGGGACATATCGAATTGTCCGACGGTATCGTATATTCCAATCTCTTTTATGTCGGCATAACAGCCGGACGGCAGACAGCCGAACGGCTCCGGTGCGGTGCGGAATAAGGTATTGAGGTCAATATCGGGATTGACTTTCGCTCTTTGTGCTTCGTCCGGAATTAGTTCCATCGTCCTGAAGAATGTAATGTCGAGCCGGGGATCGAAGAAATTGGCGGCAAAGAAATCTTTGTACCGTTTTTGCAGTTTCTCACCTCGCTCCGTATTATCGAACAACAATACGCCACGGTCGGTCTCGATGCCCGTATAGATCTGTTCCCTGCTCCTTTCCAGACCGGAATAACGCCAGACGGCTGATTGATATGCCATCGACTTGTTTAATGCCTCATGGGAATTTTCCGGCAGCAGCGGATCGAGGCCGTTCTGATAGCAGTATATGGCCGGATAGAGCCGGCAGATGTTCAGCGGTTTCAATCCCTGCTCCTTGATGGCATTCCACAGTTTGCGCGGAAACATCGAGATATTCTCGTAAGGTTTCCATACTCGGTCGGGGTCGGCAAAACGGTAATGCACGAAAAAGCTGTTCGGGTAAGGCGTCAGCCAGTCATGGAGCATAACTTCCGTGTAGTGTTTGACAAAATGACCGAAATTTTTATAATATCTCCCGTTTGCCGATACAGTCTGTGTCTTTCCTTCCGGCGAAAGCACCATATAAACGTCGCCCGGCTCCCGACGGTCGCCGGGGTTCATCGTTCTGTTTTCTTCTGTCGTTTTCATTTTCAATCGTAGTTTTAGAATTTCGGTTTCATGGAGGATTTGCGCTGCGGTTTTATGGGGCGTGTCCGCTCCTGCCGGGGCGTAAGATTCCGCAGGGTCAGCGATTCATTCTTACGGTCGTAGCGAACCTCGCAATTCTCGAAGATTTTGGTATCCGTTTCCACGTTCCGTAAACGGATCGTTTCGCCCCCGTAGAGCCGTTTGCTGTCGTCGTAGGAAATCGGCTGGCGGAGCAACTCGTCCATCTTTCGGGCGAATACATAAACATTGTCTTCGCACCTGATCCGATCCGGAGTGTAAATATCCAGCTCGGAATCGCTCTTAAAGGCATACAGGCACATATCCGCCGTGCGTATGTCGTGAGGAACCCATTGAATTGCCTGCGGATGATTCCTGACGGCGGCCTCACCGACTTGCGAAGTAATGACCTCTTTCGGCACGAAGCGCAAGATATGCCCGTTTTTACGCGCGGCGTCCAAAGCCACCTCTTCTGAAATGGCTTTGCACGGCATTACGTCCATCAGAAAGTCGATTGTTTTAGGATCATCCTGCTCCCGAACCATTTGCAGAGCCATCGACGGCTCTGTCAGCGCACCGGCGACGCTGTAATCGGTTTTATCTTTTCCGTAGGTATTGTCGAAAGCCTCTTTGCACATCTCATAAGTCCGGTCGTCTTCGGGTATTCCCCGCAGGTTCAACGGATTCTCCCTGACCAAATCCGTATAGAACGCCGGGCTTTTCATCGTTTCCGGGATAAACTCTATGGCATACGGACTGCGGCGTATGGCTTCCATGCACAACTCCGGCGTCTTGAGTTTTTCGGGAACCATCCGCAGGTAGGAGCCGTCATACCGTACCGCCGTTTCGCACAGTTCCTTATCCTTGAATTTTTCGGGAATGTTGAAAAACAACTCCGGCTCTTTGGTAAAGATCATCTCCGCCAGTTTCGGGGTCATATAGTCCGGATTCATACTGTCCAGAAAATGTTTGGTTCGCGAGTATCCCTCGCAACGCTCCAACAACTGCTCGTGGATCTCTTTGTAGGGAATGTACCGAAGTACCCGCAGGTCATAGCTCGAATACAATGCCTCATGGCACATCTCCCGTGTCAGCAGTTCCGGTTTGAAATACTGAATGGCAGCAGGGTCGTTCACCATCGCTTCCCGGTACAGGTCGGGGGTATGCAATGCCTCCGGCACATAAGGAAGTGCATGGATGCTGGACCAAACGGCTGCCTTGCACATACGTTTCGTGCGTAAATATTCCGGTACGTCGTGCAACATAATCCCGTCGCTCTGTACCGCCGCCGTGCATACCGTCCTTGTTTTCCACCGTTCCGGCAAGGCCGTCAGACACGACGGGTCGGTGCGAACCCCGTACAGGGCAATGTGTTCATCCATCACCTCCGGTTCGATATCTGCCAGCAAACCTACCATATCGGCGCCTTCCTGCCGGTACTTTTTTATGCCTTCCAGACACACGTCGGCATAGGGAATGAATTGAAGGACGCTCCGGTTTTCGCGGAGTTTGGCCAGCGGGGCGTTCAGGGCCAGCCGGCACATCTGCGGGGTTTTCATCGCTTGGGGCACGAACTCCAACACCCAGCCGTCCTTCGTTACCGCATCCATGCACATCTGTTCCGTTTTGAGCCGGTCGGGAACGGAAGGCAAGGCCCATACGTCATTTTTCACTGCCGCTTCACACAGGGCCTCTGTTCGGCGCTCTTCCGGCACGAACAACAGCGCCGGCCCGTAACGTTCGACAGCAACCATGCACATCGAGGGCGTTTTCAGCTCTTCCGGCACATAGTCGAGCGCAAAATCCCAGTTTTGCACGGCCGTATAACACAGCTTTTCGGTACGCATATCGCGGGGGACGTATCGGATATTTTCTCCGTCGATCTCGACGGCGCGGCGGCATACCGCCTCGGTACGCCGTTCCAAAGGCAGGGTCATCAACATATTATGCTTTTGTCCGCCCCGTTCGAGCAAAGTTATATCCCGTTTTTCCTGTTCTGTCATAAGGGTTTCAAATTAAAAATGCCCGGTTTCTGCCGGGCACTGAAGTTCGTTTGTGACTATTGCTCTTCGCCGCCCGTATCGCTGTCGTTCTGGAACGTAAAGCTCTTTTGTACTACCTGTCCCATGTTGTCCTCGATATAGACGTCGATGGTCTGCTGGTCATCGCTGCGGGAGGTGTAATAAAGGCGGAACGAGAAGCGCTCCAGCGGATAGCGGTCGTTGGGAAGGAAGACCGTTCCGTCGTCCATCCGCAGCTCTCCCTTGCCGTCGGGCTGGAAATAGCGGATCGTGTAGCGGGCGTCGGCATACTCCCCTTCACGCACCAGAGTACAACGTATCTCGGCGGTTTCGCCTACACCGATACGCTTGGGTACGGGCATCGTTTCCAGCGAGAAGCTGTACGCCTGCTGAATATCCAGATCCTTGTCGCAGGATGCGAGCAGTCCGAGTGCGGCCATCGCCGCAAAAAATAACTTTTTCATCGCTTTTTTGTTTATTTGCATTTGTAATCCGCGAAGTCCATCGCATTGAACAATCGCTTGTTATTGCACCAGTAGGCCAGCCGCCACGCCTCCCGCGAGGGTTTGGCGTCGCCCGAAAAATCCCGATACGGCTGTGCGAAGGGCACGCAGCCCAACGCCTTCAGCTCCCGAATACGTTCCAGCGCATCGCCGATGTCGTCGCGCACCAGCACGTAAAAGAACAGTTTGCGGGGCGACAAGCCACATTTGACGAGCAGTTTTACGGCGTTATGCACGTCCTCGTGTACGGCATGGCTGTCATAGGCCATCCGCAGAAAGCGCAGCCACCTGACCCGTGCGAGCAGTTCTGCGAGTTCCGGGTTGCGGGCGATACGCCGCACGTCGAGCCCCTGATTGAAGTCCACCCGCACGTCCAGGCGGACGATCTTTTCGATCTGTGCGAGGCCCCATGCGGAGGCCAGCACGTTATTGTCGAGCAGTACGGCCCGCTTGCGTCCGGCGAGGAACTCTTCAATGTCGGCATGGGGCCGGATACCGCCCTCCTTGCGCGGCACCACGCACCACGGGCAGCGGTTCGGGCATCCGCGCGTGAGAAAGCCGTAGGCTTCGTCCACGCCGTAGAGCGAGTAATCCGGACACGTATGTTCGACCGCCTCCGGCAGTGTCGTCGTATAATCGCGGTAGCCCGTTCCGCCGCGTATCACTTCGCAGCAGTATTCATCCCGGCAGTCGGGCGTATGGGTAAAGACCTTCGACAAATACACTTTGTCGTAACGCCCCGCTCCGGGATCGGCAAATTCCACCGTATCGCCCCGGAGCTTATGCCACGCCGAAAGTTTCATCAGCGTGAGGTTCGGGAAATTGCGCCCGTCCACATCCACCAATCCGATTCGCATGGCCTCCTTACTGTTTTGAGGGTTCGGGTTCCCGTTCCAGCCGTGACCGGACTATGGCGACGTATTCCGGATTCGGCTCGATGCCGATGTAGTGCCGTCCCAGCCTGCGGGCGACGAGGGCCGTCGTTCTGCTTCCCAGAAAAGGGTCGAGAACTACGCCGCCCGGCGGACATCCCGCCTCTATGGGTGTCTCGATCAACTTCTGCGGATAGGGGGCGTAGTGTTTTTCGTGGCTGATTTCGGTCGTAATCCGCCAGACCGTCCGTTTGTTCCTGCCTTGAAGGTCATTTCTGGATTTCGAACCTGTCGGATGTTCCGGCTGTCTGGATATTCTGTTCGTCTCATTCCCGGCACAAGGCTCGAACTGTTGCCGGAAGTCGTATTTCGGGGATTTGGTGAAGAAAAACACCTTCTCGAAATCCGCCGTAAAACGGTCTTTGACGGGAGTAGGCACAACTGAGGGCTTGTGCCATATAATCTCGTTACGCAGTATCCACCCCCGCAGGATCATCATCTCGGCGAACAGCCCCGGAATATTGCACAGCGATTTGTGCGGAACCCGGTGCATCGACAGATCGACGCGCAGTTCTTTGAGGCAATAGGTGTTCTTGCCGGGCGGCCAATCGTCTGTGCGGTTGTATTTATTGAGTTTGCTGTACGAATCGCCGAGGTTCATCCATAGCGTCCCCGTACTTTTCAATACGCGGCAGCACTCGTCGAAGATGCCCGCGAGATGCTCCAAGAACATCTCGCGGGAGGGTTCCTGCCCCAACTGCCCCAGCCATCCGCCGCAACTGCGGCAGATGGCGTAATCGTCGAAATCGTGTTCGCACTTCTGCCGTCCGCCGAGCAGTATCGGAGAGAGTCCGTAATCCCTGAGCTGCCAGTACGGGGGCGAGGTTACGATACAGTCGATGAAGTTGTCGGGCAGCCGGCCGAGGCCGGAGGCCGCATCCGTATTAAAAATTACATCCGTCCGCATTGCGTCCGCTCTTTAATGTCCAGCCTCCGTATCGCTGTCCGGCACTTCGTCCCAGGGGTTGTCCTCCGGAATCTCGATGTCCGTCTGCGGGAGTTTCAGGGTTTCCGTTGTTTCTTCCTCATACAGTTTGGCGCACGAGGTAAAGGCCATAGCCGCTGTCAGCAGCATCGTGGCCGCGATCGCTCTTTTTCTCATCGTTGGTCGTCGGTTAAAAGGTTGGATATTTCCGGGTCGAGCCTGCCCCGGTATTTGAATGTCTCTTTCAGCTCGCACGCCCTGTCGAGCCATTTGCGCCCTTCCTTCCTGCGGCCCAGCCGCGAGCAGGCAATGGCCTTCAGGTAACACGCCTCGGCCGATTCGGGCAGCGCGGAGAGCACTTCGTAAGCGAGGTCGTCATGGCCGAGTGAGAGCAGCACGATAGCCGTATTTCGGTCATGGTAAGGAGCCAATATCGTGAGGGCTTCGTCGTAGCGCCTTTCATCGAGCAGCTTCATGCCCCGCGCATAGAGCGTATCGGGTACGGTCGTATGGATCGTATCCTTCACCATGCCTACGCGCCGCAGGTCGTATTTGAAATCGACCGAGCGAAGCAGCGGATAGAGCCTTTCCCGGATATATTTATACTCTTGCGGATACCTGCCTCGCAGGGCCGCTTCGCGTCGGTCGGGATTCTTCTCCGCACCGAGCAGCGCAAGGATCGCCTCGCGGTGCGGCAGACTGTCCGAGGCGGCGATCAAGCGCCCCAGCTCCGTCCAGTTCTCGCCCACGGAGCGCACGGCGATCAGCGTATCGACCTGCCGCCCGAAACGCGCTCCCAGACGCCGTTTGAGCGACAGGGCACGCCCGCGGGCCAGACGCTCGTTGAGCGCGAGTGCTCCTTCCGGTGATGCCGAAGCGGTCAGCACGATACTGTCCACGTAAAACTCCCGTTGGTTTATCAGCCCGTCCATCAGGGCTTCGATGCGGGCGAGCTGAACGGCGTTGGTTTCCAGCGTGTCGATAATGTCCGATTTGCCGACTTCGAAGGCAAGGTAGTTGCGGTTTTTGACGACGGCATACTTCTCGATCACTCTGGTCAGGTAGCGCCTCGTGGTGTCTGCGAAGGTCAGCATCGAGGATATATTGTATTCCAGCGTATCGAGGGGCGGCATATCGTAACGGCTGCCGTCCAGCCCTACGACCGCTCCCGCAAGTGTGACGTGCATCGTCTTGCCTTCACCTTTGGTCGGTACTTCCTGCGTGTAGTAATAGCTGATCTTCTCACGGCCATCGACGATGGAATCCAGCCGCACGCCATCCGGATAGGGGTGCTTGACGAAACGCTCGAAAGCACGCTGCTCGGCAGCCGCATCGGGCTTGAAGACCCGCACGTATCGGTCGAACTGCCAGTAGTTGCGATCCTGCACGCGGCTGAACAGCCCGCCTCGGATACTGATCTGCTGAAGCGGCACGAGGCCGTCCGTCTTGTGGAGCATGGGCGTTACGGCCACGCTCTGACAATTGCCCTGCAACTGGCGCGGCAGCTCGATCACGAAGTCGATGCTGACCTTGCCCATACGCTCGGCGACGGTGCGCGATTGAGCCACCACGACCACCTCGTCGAGTTCGAGCGACATGACGCGCTCGCCGTTTTCGAGCGTAGTCGTAGGCAGGAAATAGACGGGTTGCAGGCTGTCGCGATGCTTGTATTCGACATATTGCGGTGCGGACTCCTTTTTCGGCTCCTGCTTTTGTGCTTTGGGCGCATAGTTCGCCCGTGCGCCCAAGCCCCGGCGCTGAAGCCTGCCCGTAACGGTACAACCGCCCAGCAGCAGGCATATGACGAGGCTGTGCAATAACATCTTTTTCATTGTTTCATAACTTTTTTCTTATCATAAGCCGAGAAGACGGGCCGACTACCTCCATGTAATCGACGCCCGTGCTTGTTGACTTTGCCCGTAAATGTCCGTAATCGTAAAGACGAATTCCGTTCGCTCGGCATAGGAAGAGTTGGCGGTAAAAATATGTTGTCCGGCTTCGAGGGTTACAGGACTGTCGGGGTGTAACATGGAACCGTCATACGAAACCCTGCAATTCGTCGAGGTCGTCGTATAACTTACGGTATAGTCGCCCATGTATTCGGTCGAACGGATGATCAGCGTCATCGGACTGTCCGAATAGAGAGCCGCCGAAGACATACTTCGTATCATTGCGGTGAATTTCGGATAACGGGACGTTACCGTGCATTGCCGCTGTACGCTATGGCCGCTGCTGTCGCTTACCTGCACCGTAACCGTCAGGACGCCGGTGGCGCGGGTGTCGAGCAAGAAGCTGTGGGTTCCATTGCCTAACAAGGCTTCGTTGCTGCCGAGCCCTGTCCCTGCGGGAAATACGAAAACGGCCTGTGGATCGGAACAAGTGAAGGTAGAGATTGCGGCGTCATCGCTTCCGCTGATTTCCAACGTAAAAGTGGCGGGGTTGCCGACGACGATCGCCGAAGGCGGTGTCAGCGTAATATCGAGCGAGGGTTTCTCGACCGCCTCGGTCGTCAGTGTACGCCGGATCTCATAGTCATAGGCATCCCGCAGGACGAATGTCAGCACGGCTTCGCCCGCAACTGTCGGGCAATATCCGATCCGTGCTGTTTTAGTTCCGGCTCCGCCGGGCAATGCGACGGGAATTCCGGTCGTCATGGCTGTACCGTCGAATGTTATCGTACCTTCGCCCTTTTCCTGTTCTACGGTCAGCGTGTAGCGACCGTCGGGATCGGTGCTCTCGACCCTCATCTCGGTAAAAATATCGTCGCCCACGCTGCACGTCTGAGGCAGTTCCGTGAAGGCCACTCCGAGCGTCGAAAGACGCATATCCGCCGCATTGGCCCCCGAAATCGTCACATCAAGGTTATAATGACGGTTACGCAGGATGTCGAAAGACGTCGTGACATTGCCTCCCGGATAGATGTAATAATCGACCTTGCGACCCGACGCCTCGCCTTCGAGATGGATGCAGGTGGCGTATTGCGGGGCGTTTTCGCGGCTGCGCTGCCGCGGATCGGTGATACCCGGCACTTCGCCCTGAGCGTTTTCGGGAAGGTAAAGAACAACGGAGTAGCTGCGTCCGGAAAGGACGCTCTTCGGAAAGGATGTCACTTCGCTGTCCGCTGTGGGTTTGCTTTCAGCGAAGAACGGCACGCAGGACGGGACGCTCGTTACCTGACAGGATCGGAGCTCGAAATCCGTAAAGGCGCCGGCCGTCGTGACATTCAGAGTCAGTTTTGCCACACATCGTCGGAGGAGTATCGTTACATCCGTAGCCCCCGATACGGTGAAAGACTGCCGGCCGCTCATCGCAAACCTTTCATCGGTATCTCCCGATACATCGGGAACGTACATCGCTTCCTGCAATCGCAGGAGTGTCATCGGCCCCATGTCTTCCTTCGTATTGGCGATGGCATACGCTTCATAGCGGCCGTGGGCCATCGTCATCGTCCGCGAAGCGTTCCCCGCAGTCAGATAGAGATGTTCCAGCGAACCCGTCTGTACGTTATGCAGGTAAAGGTTCACGTCTGCAATGGCATTTTCATCCTCCGAATTTCGTGTCGGAAATCCGCTGTCCGCAGCCGCAAAAGATATTTCCACCTGCGAAGCGGCAGCTTCGGGGGACTGCGGCCCATCGGGCGGATAGCTGCCGCTATCCTTCGTACAGGATGCGAACAGAAGCGGCAATAGTCCTAAAAACAAGAGCTTTTTCATGTCTCGATATTCTAAAACATATAAGAGAAAGAGGCTTCCAGCTTCGCCGGAGCCAGTGCGATACGGCGGTAATGCCGCAGAAAGACATCGTCGCCGGGCGGCGGTGCGGGATTCCAGCGCGTATCGTTCATGTAATACAGGCCGATGCCGCCTTCGAGCGAGAAGTTCCACCGCCTATGCAGCATCCACGAATAGCCCGCGCTGGCACCTACGCCGACAGTCCAGCCGTTGTAGCGTTTGTTCCGGTTCCCGACGCGATATTGTGCGACGGCGGAGTGTACGCCCCAAAAGAAGCCGACATGCGGCTCGAAGCGCCAGCGGCGCACACCCACGACGGCTCCCAGCACTTTGGTTCGCAGGCTTTCGGTCGAGATCGGGTTCCAGTATGCCGACGCTTCGACAGACCATTTTTCCGACACGGCTACATCTACGCCGGCATTGACGGTTCCCGTTGCCAGTCCCAGCGCATTGACGCGCACGGCCGTATATTGAGCCGAAGCCGCGTTCGCCACGAGGACGAACAGCAGCAGTACAAATAATCTTTTCATCGTGTTTCTATTTTGTTGGAATGAGTAACCGCCGCATCCGGCAAAAGGTATCGGCGGAGCGTTGAGAGAGGTTAATCGATCTGAAATTCGGGAACGACATTGCAGTTTTCCCATGCGATAAAGGAATACTCCGGTTCCCGCGACAGCTCCTTGCGGGGATAGTGGCCGATGAAGTTGCTCCACCAGACGGCGACCGTTTTCCCTCCGATCCCCTTGAACGTGCATCGGCTTCCTATCGAAACTACGAACGCCTGTTTTTCCTGATCGATCCGATACGCGCCGTCGCAACTTATCTCGACCAGATCGACATGGGTATAGATATAGACGGCTTCCTGCACGAAGTCCACGTAGAGCGTATCCCGAAAACTTTTCATGGGATGGCGGTACGGGTTTTCCGCTGAGACGAACTGCGTGAGGCCGCGATCCGCATACCAACCTCCGACTTTCGATCCGTCCACCGGTTTGAGAGGCACGAGCGGCCCGTCGTCCAACGACAATATCATCATGCGATTGTCTTCGGGCGTATAGGAAGAACTCCATTTTACGACCGTCATATTCTCTTTGTCGACACTTCCCCGGCCGCGGTGGGTAGTCCCGCGCTTCCAGTAGGTATATATCGTCAGGAGATTGTAAAAGTCGTGCGTAAACGTTTTTGTATAGCTGTACCCGTCCGTGTTGCTTACAACCACTTCATAGACGAGCCGGTAATTGTCGGCGGTAAACACCTCTCCGGGGATGTAGTCCACCGAGAAACTGTACACGCCCGAAGGGTCGTTCAGCGGGAGGGTGACGGATGAGGTGAGCGGCTGCCCGTTGAAGAGGAAGGCTCCGTGCTGGCCTTGTAGAAGGCGAACCGTCGCCGAGAGGTCGCCGGCCTTTTGCGGGTCGTCCACGGTGATCGTAAGCTGCCGGCCGGGATCGTACAGGCAGTACCCCTCGAACTGGTAGCCCTCGAAAGGGAAGTTGTCCGAAATCCCGACCTCGAACGCATCGACGCGGGTATCGACCACGTTTTCGCCCTTGATGACGATATTGAGCGTATATACCGTATTGCGGCGCACGTCGAAGTTGGTCGTGTTGTTCTCTCCCAGATATACGTCGTAGGTCAGCAGTTTGCCTTCGCGCTGTGCCTTGATCCGCAGGAAGGTCGCTCCTTCGGGTGCGTTGCCGGCGCATTTCTGCTCCTGCGAGGTTATCCCCGGCACTTCGCCCCGACAGTTCTCCGCCAAGAAGAACGTGCGCGATGCCTTGCGGTTCTCATATGATGCGATCGCCGAAAGCTCGGAAGAGGTGAGCTCACGGGCCTGCTGATCCTCCGCGAACAGCGTGGTGACACCTGCCATATCCATCACCTGCACGGATTGGAGCTTCAGGTCGTAGTCCACCCCGTAGAAGGAGATGTTGCAGACGATTTTGGCTACGTTGCGCCGAACGGTGACCGTAGCCTCCGGCATCCCTTTCCCGACCGTACATTCCGCATATCCGGACATGGGCAGCGACGTGTAACTCCGGGGTACGCGGAACTCATAGGCCGACAGCGTCTTCCGGCTCATCGGGCCCATATCTTCATGTAAATTGGCTACGGCATACACATCGTACCGGCCGGCGGGAATGGAACGCTCCAATACGCCGCCCTGCACGTAAAAGTGCTGCGACGGGCGTATGCCCTGCGGATCGAAGAGGAAAACGTTTATGTCCTTGACGGCCCGTTCGTCCGCGGCTCGGGTAATCGCCTGCGTTGCTTCCGGATACACCCGCAGCGTAAAGCGGGTCGCAGACTCTGCAGCCGGAACAATATCTTCTTTGGAACAACCGACCGCCGAAGCGAGCAGCGGCATAATTAAAATCAGTAGGTTTCTCATAATGAAAAATGGAAAAAAGGGAAAAGACAGGGACGATTGCACCCTGTCCCTTCCCTTCCGATGTTACATACCGATATTGACATCCTGATTGAACGGCCCTTCCCAGTCTGCGGGGGTGATCGTCACGGCCACGTCGGCACCCGTCAGGCCGCTGATATTCACCGTTACGCGGCGGTAGGTATTGCGGTTGATAGCCTTACCCGAATCCCCGGCAAGTTCGATCTCGTAACTCACGGGCATCTGGTCGTCCGTCGTTCCGAAATCCCCGTCATGATCGTAAATGCCTTCGAGGGTCAGCAGTACGCTCTCGGCAGCCTTATCGTCCTCATTGCCGTAGATATAGAACAGATTGGCATATTTCCCGCTCTGCTCTTTCGCTGCCTGCGTATGGCTGAAAGTCTGTGCTGCGGACAGAGGCATGGTCTCCCCTGAATACTCGCGGTTTTGGGTTCCTCCGGAATGCGACGTGCCGACGTCGAAATAGAAGACCGAGGATGCCACACGGGAAACAGTCGCCGAAGCGATCCGCACGCGACCGGGGTATGCAGAGGCGAACTTGCTGTCGGTCGTAGCCTGTACGGCTACCTTCGACACGAGCCTTTCGAGCGCGATCTGCACGGTGGTCGTCTGCCCGGCCTGTGCGATAACCTGCGTCGCCGAGCCGGTCATGGTAAACCCTGCGGAGCGTTTGGCCTTCGTCGTCACCTCGTCGAACGTACCGTTATAGTCCGCGATCTCGCTCTCGGTCTGGCTTCGCAGGTCGTCCAGTGTGCCGATCCCGGAAAGGGCGCTGCCGTTGGCGATGGCATAGAAGCTGTACGTTTGCCCCGGCGCGGCGTCCGGTACGGGAATGGTCGCCGTCTGTCCCGAAATCTCCGCAGCGGTGAAATTGCGTTGCAGTACGGCGTCCCCGCTGCCGTCGAACACGAACAGCGTGAGCGTGCCGATCTTCTTCTCCCAGCTCTCGGCCGCAGCCGTCTGGTCGAAGAAGGCGCGGGTTTCGGGCGTCTTGTCCGTCAGGGTGATTTTCACTACGCTGCCCGTCGCCGAGTCTGCGATCTCGTCGGTGTGCTTGTTGCAGGAGGCCAGCATGGCCAGGGCAGCCGTAGCCGCCAAAATCATCTTTTTCATAGATTTAATTGATTTTATGCCGCTTCGTGCGGCGGTTAATAAAAAGTGGTAGATGAATGTCAGTCGATGATGAATTTCAGTCCTATTCCGAACTGCGTGTGGAAATGCCCTGTCGTCGTGCCCCAGAGCACACGTTCGCGCCCCGATATGCAGAGCACGATGCGGTCGGTGATATAGGCTTCCGCCTCCAGCGTCACCGCGCCTCCGTAGAGGAATCCTTCGCGGCTTCGAATCGTGGAGCCGTCGTACAGCATTTTATCTCCCCAGTTCACCGTCTCGTACCCCAACATGGCCGAGCCGCCGATGTAGAGGAAGAAAGTCTTGGAGCCATCCGCGAGAAACTTATAGTAGTAGCCCCCTTCGCCCGTGAACTGCGCCACGGGGATACTCCCGGCTTTGTAGGGGTAATTGCGGCAGAGGTACTCCGCCCCGAAGACCCACTTGTTCGCACGGCCCGCATAACGGCTCATGGCCGCTCCGAAGTAGTATCCCGTGGTGCTGCGCCCGGAGGCGGAGTACCAGCCGTCCGCCATGCCCGCGCGTACCTCCAGCCCCCGCATTCCGGGCAGGGTACGCTGGGCATGGGCTTCCGGAGCCAAAGCCAGGCCGAGGGCCAGCGACAGCAGCAATGCCAACCGTTTCATGCTATTTGACCTTTAATTCGTTGATGACCTCGGCACGCACCAGATCGGCATTTTCGACCGTAAAGGCCTGGTGGCGTCCGCCTTCTTTCTCATAGAGTTCCACCACGAGGTGCTTGTCGTCGGGAATGGTGAACTTCGGAAGCGTGAAGACCATGCGCTCGCTGCTCTTGCCCCGGATCACCTGCACGTTGTTGTGGGCACGCAGGGGCCAGATGACCTGCTCCTGAATGGCCGTGCGCTTGGCGACCTTCTTATCCGCGATCTTGAAGGTGAGGTGATCGACCTCGAAAGGCACGTTCGAGGAATTCTTCAGTTGCAGGTGGAAATAGAGCAGCCCGTTGTGCGAATAGATGCCTTTCAGTAGGTACTGGATGCCGAAACGCTTGCAGCCGATATGCTTTACCTCGCGGTGGTCGTTCTTGTAGATCGACTTCATAATGAGCTTCACCAGCAGCGGCGATTCGCTGCCCAGCTCCTCCATGTAGATCTCCAGCGCGTTGTTGGGGCGATTCACCGCCTCGCCGTCGTGCAGGAAGTCGGTCATTTCGACCGACAGCTTCACCGGCTCGTCGGCATACTTGACGTTGAAGGTGTAATAGGCCCCGTCCTCGGTGATGACCGAGAGGTTGCTCTCGCGCGAGAAGTCGCGCAGGGCGGCCTTGACCCTCAATACGTTCTCCGTGCCGTCGGCTTTGGCGGCCAAAAGGTCGGCCGAGCCCAGATCGACGTAGCGGATGGCCGAAGGGAAAATAACGTGCGTGGTCTTGTTGAAGGTCACCTCCAGTGCATAAGGCGGGATCATGCGGTCGAAGGTCAGCGGACGGGTCAGCCCGCCGAAGTAGTCGCCCGTCGAGGGTGTCGCGGCAGCCGGTATGTCCGGCGCTGCGGTTTCGGCTATCTCCTGCGCCGAAGCGCCCGTTACGCATCCTAAAAGTGCGAACGACAAAAGGATTTTTTTAACTGCGCACGGCTTGTTTTTCCTCGTTACCGGCGAGCAAAGGTTTTGCGTGCGGACTGTGCTCTCGATTTTCTTTCGGTTCATGACTTGTCTTTCTTTAATGTGTTCGGTTTATGGATGTTCAGTTATTCCAGCGGGGGCAGCAGCAGGACACGGTACCCGGCTTTGAGCGTCACCCGAACCTGCCGCATTTTCTGCCCGACGTACTGCGCCGTGCCTTGTATGACGCTGCGCCCCAGATCGGAAAGCAGTTGCGTCCCCGCATCGTCCGTAATGGTGATGCTGCTTCCCAATCCTGAACCTGCATTGGCGGCGATCTCCTTCACGGCGCTGATCTCGTCGGATGCGGGGACGCTGATGCCCTCGCCTCCGTCCATGTCATAAACCAGCAACTCGACCGGTATCACGCTGCCCCGGTATTGCACGGCGCTGACCGTGATCATCATGCGCTCCCCGTCGATACGGGCTGTGCCCGTAAGTACGGTGTTCGCGGGGATCAGCACACCGCCGGCCCTCATCGGCTCGGTAAGGCGCAGGGGCACCTCCTTGCCGTCCGTCACGCTCGTCGTGCGATAAATGCAGGCTCCGATGCTGTTTTTATGTACGGGGTTCTCGTTCCCCGCCGCAGTATTGAAGCCCCAGTTGCGGGGCTTCGTGAACTCCGCGACGAATACCGAATCGGGCATCGGGGCTGCGAGGCGCGAGATGACCTCTCGGCGCACTTGGGCGACGGGTTGCACGGCGTTCCTGCCGTTGCGGGATGTGCCACCCGTCGGGGAGGTCTGGACGGCCTCTGCCGCATCGCCCGCATTTTGCCCTCCGTTCATGTATTTTGAGGCCAGTTGGTAGGACTTCTCGATCAGTGCCAGTTGTTGCTCTTCGGCACTCTGCCTGTCCTGTTCGTCCTCCAACTGCGCTTCGAGCCGGTCGATGCGTTCCTGCAACTCCTTCTCTCTGTCGCTTTCGGCCTCGTTCTGCGTCTCTTCATAGAAGCTGCCTATCTGACGGTTCAGGTCGCGGTACGCACCCACCGAAGAGTGCAGGGTTCCGCTCTCGAAGCGCGAGGGATTCTCGTAATATTCTACGGGTTCGGGGGCCATGCGCATCTCCCTTTCCTCGCGTGCGGCTCGCTTCTGCTCGCTCTCGGATTCCTCGCCCAGCGAGAAGGCGAAATCTTCCAGCGAACGCATCTTGGCCTCCTGTTTGGCCTTCATCTCCTGCTGCACGTAGGCGTCGCGTTTGTCGGCGACAATACCGCTCTGCTCCGGCGTGGGCAGGCTGGTATTGAGCCCCGCCTGTTCGGTGGCCTCCTCACCGCCCGAAGGGGCGAAAATGAGCCACATGATCGCGGCGAAGGCCAGCAGCATCAGCGGGAAGACGATCATCTTGCGCCGTTGCTGTATTTGCTGCTCGGTAAGCTCCTTCGCGGGCTGCTCCGGCGCAGGCTGTTCGTTACTGCCGTGTTTCTCGTTCTCTTTCATAATCGGTCGTGTTTAATCGTTCGGGGCTGTCCGCCCCGGACTGTGTTCGTTCTGTTTCAGCGGGAAAGGCTGCTTCCGGCTGCGGCATTGCATCTGAGTTCCCGAAGGATTCCTGCTTGTGCTCCGGCTGCGGCGCAAGCCGTTGCAGGTGTTCGATCCGTATCCGCTCCCCGTCGCTGCGCCCCAGAGAGTAGATCGCCGAAACGGTGCTATACAGCGACAGTGCGGCGAAGAGCACGAAGAGCGTGACGATCGCATAAACCCTAATGTCGGGGTTCATCGCTCCGCACACGCGCCGCAGGCGATCCTCGATCCGCTCTCCGGCGCATTTTATCCATTTCCGTATCATAATTTATCGTGCTATGACCCGCAGGTCGCGGTTTTCGACGATCTCGAAGCGCTCCATCGTGAAGCCCTGCGGATTGTTGTCCGAGCGCACCGAGTTGATGAGGTTGCAGCGCGTGATGAGCGAGCGTTCGGTGACGTTGCTCTCACGTATGATCATCTGCCGGGCGTAGGTCGTCACGCGGTACGGGTAGGTATCGAAGTCGCAGACCACCGAATCGACCTGCACCTGCTGATTGATGTTGCCTGCCACCACGCGGTTGTAGTAGCCCTTCTCCTGAAGATCCTGCGAGTAGTGGTAGGCGCTCTTGTCGCACAGGAACAGGGCGCGGTTGATGTTGCTCTCGATGGCTGCCCGGTCGGGCGCCAGCGTGAAGAACAGCTCGTGGAAGCGGCGGACGTGCTCCCGCGCCTCGACGGGCCGGTTCTGGCTGAGGTCTTGCGAGAGGGCCAGCATCAGCGACTTGCCCTGGTCGAGCACGTAGATCTTCTCACGCTGGCGCTGGGCGAACTGGTAACTCTTCACGACACTGAACACGGCTACCACGGCGCACAGGCCGAGGAAGACGAGCGTGAAGAGCCGTATCTGCCGGAAGCTCGTTTCGATGTTTTTCAACGATTTGAATTCCATTGTTTGTCGTTTTATCGGGTTTATCTCTTCTATTGAGCCGCACAGGAAAAAGTGCGGCTGACATGTGGCTCAATCGCTACAAAAGCGATTGGCTGCATTCCGTCAATGGCCGCCGGACGATCCTCCGCCATCCTTTGTGGCGAGGTTATCGCCTCGGAGGCCGCTGTCGTCGCTCTCGCCGTATTTTGACTTGCCGCCGCGCCCGAAGGCTTTGCCGATCAAAGTTCCGGTCACACCGCCCGCGACACCGGCAGCGAACGACGAAGCGCGATTGACGCCTCCCAGCCCCGAACCGCCGCCCGCCTGCACGATCCACTCGGCTGCGGTCGGTACGGTGAAATAGCCGATAATCCCGATAATCAGGAAGATGATATAGACGCCGTTCGAGCCGTCCGGGATGTAGCTGGGATCTTGCAGCGCCGCAATGTCCGCCTGAAGCATCAACACCTGTATCTTGGCCAGCACGGCCGAGAAGAGGTCGGCTACGGGCAGCCACAGATAGACGCAGATGTATTTGGAGAGCCAGTGCGTGAGCGTCCCCTGAAAACCGTCGTAAACGGAGAGAGCGAACGACAGCGGGCCGAGAATGGAGAGCACGACCAGAAAGAACGTCCGCAGCGTGTCCACCGTGAGTCCTGCGGCGTTGAACAGCAGCTCGAAGAAGTCGCGCACCAGCTCCCGGAACCACATCTTGATTCCGTGCCACGTCCGCTCCCACCACATACTGATTATTTCGCCCAGATCCATAATGCCCAGTTCGGCGAGCTGTTGGTCGTACACCTCGTCGTCCGCCAGCCACGCCTTGCCTTCCCGCACGCGGGCCTCGTATTCGAGATCGTCCCGCTGCTTCTGGTAGGCGGCGATGTCCGTCGTCTGCCCTTCGAGGATGGCGTGCGTGCCTTGCACCACGGGCGAAAGCACGGCGTTCACCGTCCCCAGCACGACGGTCGGAAACATAACGATACACAGCCCGATGGCGAAAGGGCGCAGCAGAGGGAACACGTCGATAGGCTCGGCCGAGGCCAGGGCCTTCCACACCCGATAGGCCACGTAAAAAAGCGCTCCCAGACCGGCCACGCCTTTGGCGATGCCGACCATATCCCCGCACAGGGGCAGCATCTCCTGATAGAGATTGCGCAGCACTTGGTGCAGGTTGTCGAAATTTGTTGCGAGCGGTGTCATGGCTACCAATATCTTTCGGAGGGTTTGCCGTAGAGCGCCTGCACGCGAGCGGCATCGCCTTTGGACTGGCTGCGCAGGAACGAGACGGAGATCGCCTTGTCGGTATAATAGCGCGTAAGGTTACGATAGCGCAGCATCCGGGTATAGATCTGATCCACTGCGTCCATGCGCTCCTTGTCCGAGAGCGAGAGCCCATTGCCGGAGGTCACGATGTTCTTGAGTTCCGCGACCAGCGCCCCGCCTTCCTCCAGCAGCCGGGCGTAACCGGCCGAGATGGCCGCCAGCTCGCCGGAGGTGAAGTTGCGGTCTGTGACCATACGGTTGAATCCCGACATGTAAATATCCGTGATCTCGCTGACCATTTCGATCGTGAGCTTTACCTTGCGGGCGTCCTTGATGATGTTGTGCACCGCTTTCAGAGCGTCGTAATACGCCTTGCTTTGGTTATAAATCTTTACGCTCTCTTGCAGAGACTTAATCATGTTGGAGGCCGTCGTGGAACTCTGCACGGCACTCTTGATGTTCTGTACGAGGTTGGACGGGTCGATGACCGTCCACTGCGCCGCGGCCCGCTGGGTGAAGCAGGCCAGAACGAGGCACATGAGCCATATCCATCGTTTCATGTTCTTTCGTTGTTTTATGGGTTTTACATTCGCGGGATTTTATTCCTCCGCGCGGTAGTAGTCGCCGTAGCCCGCGAGGGTCAGTACGTCGCGTTCGTGGTCGTAGGAAAGACCGATGCGGCCCCACAGGTCGAAGTAACAGAGGCCCCACATCTGCCGCAGCGGACGCCGCAGCACGGTCTTCGCATCGTAGGCGAAGGCCACGTGGTAACCGCCGGCCCGGCGTGCTTCGTTGTGGTATATCCGTACCTCCGGCGACCCTTCGCGGCTGCACCAGCGGCCCGCAATCTCCGACATCCTGAAGTAGAGGTGCGAAGCCGGTATGGGGTATTCGTTATTTCTCCTGCACATGGCCGCCTCCCTATCTTTCGTTTTCCGACTGGCGGGTGTAATCCTCTCCCGGCGATACCATCAGCGTATCGGTCTGCGTGTCGAGCGCCAGAATCGTAATCCGGTCGTCGGAGCCGTAATAGAGAATATCCCCGTCGAGCCAGACCAGCACATAGCGCTCGCCGGTCGGGCGGCCGCCACGTTTGAGGTATCTGAGGACGAAGTGCTCCCCCGCGCGGACGATCTCGATGCCGCAGCGGTTCGGCGCGGACATCCACCTGCCGCACAGGCGGCCCATCTCCCGCTCCCTGCGCCGGAGTTCTTCTTCGCGCCAGCCGGACGTTACGACGGGTTCCCCGAAAGGAGCCGGTGCGGGGTCGGATGCCTCGTGTCCGCAGGCGGAAAGTTCACAGGCCGGAGGGTCGCAGAATTCGCGTATCTCGCCGAAGATCGTCTCCGGCATCGGTTCCCGATGATCGGGGGACAGGAGCGCTTCGGTCAGTATCTCGCCGATACCCGCGTGGTGGCGGACAAGGCGTCGGAGTTGTTCGCAACTTATGATTTTCGACATGATGTTTTCGGTGTTTGCGGGGCGTCAGCCCCGGTTGATGACTATTTTTCGGCGAGCTGTTTGATCGCCAGCTCTATGTCGCCGCCCAGAGATTCGGCCAGGCGTTGCACCTCGATCTTCTCGCTCTCCTCGGTCGTGTAGGCGAGGTATTCCTGTTTACTGACCTCGGTGGCATAGACGGCGCTCTGCACGCCGCCCAGCCCGATCCAGACCTCCTTGTACTTACGGCCCGGATGATTCGACATATTGATCGAAAGGATCTGCGCCTTCTCCTTGTCCGTAAGGCCCAACAGGGTTTGGATGGCATCGAAGCGGTTCATGAACTTGCGCTGGTCGAGCAGGATTTTGCAATCGCTGTTGTTGATGATCGCCTCCTTGACAATGGGCGAAGAGATGATGTCCTGCACCTCCTGCGTGACCGTCACCACCTCGCCGAAGTGTTTGCGGACGGTCTTGTACAAATATTGAACATACGAGGCCATATTGCTGGACGCCAGCGCCTTCCACGCCTCCTCGATAATCAGCATCTTGCGGGTGCCTTTCAGACGACGCATCTTGTTGATGAAGACCTCCATCAGCACGATCGTCACGATCGGGAACAGCTCCTTGTTGTCTTTGATGGCGTCGATCTCGAAGACGATGAAACGTTTGGACAAAAGGTCGATCTCGCTGGGCGAATTCAGCAGGAAGTCGTAGCGCCCGCCCCGGTAGTAGGGCCGCAGCGTGGTCAGCAGGTTGCGGATGTCGAACTCCTCGCGCCGCACCTCGATCTCGCGGCTTTCGAGCTCTTCGCGGAACTCCCCCTTGAGGTATTCGTAGAAGGTGTCGAACGAGGGGCGTATCGAACGGTCGGCCCTGATGCGGCCGATATAGCCGGCCACGGCGTTGCCGATCTCCGTCAGCTCGGTTTTCGACACTTTCTCGTCGGCGCTCTTCCACAGGGTCAAAAGCAGCGTGGCGATGCTGTCCAGCTTTTCCGTCTCGAACACGTAGTCGTCCGTGTAGAAAGGGTTGAAGCTGATCGGATGCTCTTCGGTGTAGGTGAAGTAAATCCCGTCGCCACCCTTGGTCTTGTTGTGTATCAGCTCGCACAAACCTTGGTACGAATTGCCCGTATCCACGAGTACGATATGCGTTCCCTGCTCGTAGTATTGGCGCACGAGGTGGTTCATAAAGAACGATTTGCCCGACCCCGAAGGCCCCAGTACGAATTTGTTGCGGTTGGTGATCCAGCCCCGGCGCATCGGCTCGTCCGAGATGTCCAGATGCAGCGGCTTTCCCGAAATACGGTCGCACATCTTGATCCCGAAAGGGCTGCTCGACGAGCGGTAGTTCGTCTCGCCCGTAAAGAAGCACAGGGCCGGCTCGATAAAGGTGTAGAACGACTCCTCGGCGGGGAAATCCCCTGCGTTGCCCGGCATGGCCGCCCAATAGAGCGTCGCGGCGTCCACCGTGTTGTGGCGGGGGCGGCACTCCATCTTGGCGAGCTGGCTGCCCGTGTCGTTGCGGATGCGGCGCAGCTCTTCTGCGTCGTCGCTCCACGCCATGACGTCGAAATGCGCCCGGATCGAGGTCAGCCCGAACGAGTGCGCCTCGTTCAGATATCGGTCGATGTCGAGTAGGTCAGCCCCCTTACGGGAGCTTTCCCC
>UMGW01017614.1_pt1 | contig 35919 bp, 35 predicted proteins | sample 1965371 | NCBI WGS metagenome assembly UMGW01 (sample SAMEA4836082, study PRJEB28245) | human gut metagenome | biome: gut microbiome; material: fecal sample | place: Denmark | collected 2008
ACAGTGGTGTCAAAAAAGAATATCCTGTTGGAAAGAATATATATCTGAACGGAAAAAATGTATATTTAAATAGTATAAATTTTCAAATGGTTAATAATCTTAATGGAAAATTTAGTGGGAATGACTATACTAAATATTTTGATTATGATAAAATAGAGAATACGATTCATATTCGTTTCAGGCAGAATGGAGATTATTTTATATTTTCATCTGATGGCGGTAGAAAAAAATTGAAAAATGAGCTGATAGACCGAAAAGTCGAGCCGCAAAACAGGGATAAAGTGCTTATTGTGGCACAGAATTCGGAAGTTTTGTGGGCTGCCGGAATCAGGCGTTGTCAGTCGTATCTGATTGATGATACAACAAAACATATTTTAGAAATGACATTAAATTTTCAGGAGGAATAATAGCGATGGAAAAACACAATATTAGTGTTCTGATATCAGAAGAAGAGGTACAGAAGAGAGTTCGTGAGCTTGCAGCCCAGATAAGCAAAGATTATGAGGGAGAATCAGTTAAGTTAATATGTATTCTCAAGGGAAGCGTATTTTTTACATGTGAGCTTGCAAAGAGAATTACAGTGCCTGTAATCCTTGATTTTATGCAGGTTTCAAGTTATGGAAGCCAGACTGTTTCAAGTGGAACGCTGAAAGTTAAAAAGGAACTTGATGAGCCTATTGAAGGTGATAATGTAATTATTGTCGAAGATATCATTGATTCGGGCAATACTCTTTCACGACTTGTTCCTATGCTTCAGGAAAGAAATCCTAAGTCGTTAAAGGTATGTACTCTTCTTGATAAGCCGGAAAGAAGAGAAGTCGATGTTAAAGTTGATTATAACGGATTTAATATTCCTGATAAATTCGTTGTTGGATATGGTCTTGATTATGACCAGAATTATAGAAATCTCCCATATGTCGGAGTAATAAATTTGTAGGAGGAATATATGAATAACAAGGGAAAGGCCAGCGGCTTTGGAATATATGCCGTTGCGGTTGTGATTATTGCGGTCCTGTATCTGCTCATGTCACGCTTTGGCAGTCAGACAAGCGATTATACGTATGATGCATTTGTTAAAGACGTTGACAGCGGAAGCGTTACAAGCGTTGTAATAAAGCAGAATGCAGAAGTTCCAACAGGTGTTTTATATGTATCATTTTCAGGCAGCAAAGAACAAAAAATGCTCAATGTGTCTGATGTCAATGATATACAGAGCATGCTCACAAAGAAAAATATTTCTTATGATCTGAGAGACGTTTCAAGACAGAGCGTGTGGATAACGACGGTGCTTCCTATCGGAATAAGTCTGTTTGTTATAATATTTTTATTTGCAATGATGACAAGGCAGGGTGGAGGCGGAGGCAATGCCAAGATGATGAATTTTGGCAAGAGCCGTGCGAAGCTTATGACCAATGACCAGAATCATGTGACATTTAATGATGTTGCAGGTCTTGATGAAGAAAAAGAAGAACTTGCGGAGATTGTAGATTTCCTTAAAAATCCGGTGAAATATACAATGCTCGGTGCAAGAATTCCAAAGGGTGTAATTCTTACAGGCCCTCCGGGAACAGGTAAAACACTTCTTGCAAAGGCAATTGCAGGTGAAGCCGGAGTACCGTTTTTTAGTATATCAGGTTCTGACTTTGTAGAAATGTTTGTCGGCGTGGGAGCTTCAAGAGTAAGAGACCTTTTTGAAGAAGCTAAAAAGAATGCACCTTGTATTGTATTTATAGATGAGATTGATGCTGTTGCAAGAAGACGAGGAACAGGTATGGGCGGCGGCCATGATGAACGTGAGCAGACACTTAACCAGATGCTTGTTGAGATGGATGGATTTGGTGTAAATCAGGGCATCATTGTAATGGCAGCCACAAACAGAATTGATATTCTTGATCCAGCTATTTTAAGACCTGGAAGATTTGACAGAAAAGTAGTTGTTGGAAGACCTGATGTTGCAGGAAGACTTGCAATTCTTAATGTCCATGCGGCAAAGAAGCCTCTTGGTGATGATGTTGATCTTGACAGCCTTTCAAGAACTACAGCCGGATTTACAGGTGCAGACCTTGAAAATCTCCTCAATGAGGCGGCAATCAATGCTGCCAAGCACGGACGCAAGTTTATCAAAAATGAAGATGTCAATTATGCATTTGTTAAAGTTGGTATCGGTGTTGAAAAGAGAAGCAAGATTATTTCAGAAAAAGAGAAAAAGATTACAGCATACCATGAGTCAGGACATGCAATATTATTCCATGTACTTCCTGATGTCGGACCTGTTCATTCGGTATCAATAATTCCAACAGGAATGGGTGCAGCAGGATATACAATGCCGCTTCCTGAAAAGGACGAGATGTTTAATACAAGAGGCAAGATGCTTCAGAATATAATTGTAAGTCTCGGCGGACGTGTTGCTGAGGAACTTGTATTTGATGATATTACAACAGGTGCTTCACAGGATATACGACAGGCAACACAGACGGCAAGAGATATGGTTACAAAGTACGGATTTTCATCAAAACTTGGACTTATTAATTATGACACAGACAATGACGAGGTCTTTATCGGAAGAGACCTTGCACATACAAGACCATATGGTGAAAATATTGCCGGACAGATAGATGCGGAAGTTAAAAATATAATTGATGAGTGCTATTCACGGGCAAAGACAATTATCTCAGAGAACAGGGATATTCTTGATAAGAGTGCATCACTTCTCCTTGAGAAAGAAAAGATTTCAAGAGAAGAATTTGAGGCTCTTTTTGAAGAAGAAAATAAAGAGAATGAAGTTGTACAGAGTGTAGAATAGACAGATTGTATAAAATGCACAAAAAAACGTAATATATTACGTGAAAGTTTAGCAACACTTATGGGCGGCAATGTGATACTATAATTAATGTAAAAACCCCCCAATACATTATATTTTTTGCTACACCCCATAATAAGTGAAATACCTTCTCCAAAAAGGACAGCCTACCCCGGCTGTCCTTTTTACTTGCTTTATAAGGCGTTTCGTTATAAAATTATATTGAACCATTCACAGTAAGGAGTGTTTGAATATGAGACTTGTTAAGTCAACTGAAACTTTAGAGAAAAACGAGAAGAAACTTCTTTATATGTGTAATGCACGTCCTGTTTTAAAAATGAGGGCTTTATTTTCTGATGCAACAAAGGATTACAGAAATCCTCCGGAATGTGATCCGGGCGACAGCGTAGCTCTTCGTCTCAGAACAGGAAAATATAATGTTAATAAGGCATATCTTTGTACTGATAATGGGGAATACCGCATGGAACGTGTGGACTCGGATAATTTGTTTGATTATTACGAGGCTTCGGTTACAGTAAGCGAAAAGATTCTGTCTTATTATTTTAAAGTTGAGACAGCACATGGTGCAGTCTGTTATTACAATCAGATTGGTGCATCAAGGGAGCTTAACCAGTATTATAATTTTCGTATAATACCGGGATACAAGGTTCCGTCGTGGGCTAAGGGTGCTGTCATGTACCAGATATTTGTGGATAGATTTGCTAATGGAAGACCACAAAACAATGTACTTGATGATGAATATAATTATATAGGAGAGCATGTCAATGAGGTAAAGGATTGGTATAAGTATCCTGAACCTATGGGTGTCAGGGAATTCTACGGTGGAGATCTGCAAGGCGTATGGGATAAGCTGGATTATCTTGAAAATCTCGGAGTAGATGTTATTTACTTTAATCCTTTGTTTGTATCTCCTTCTAATCATAAATATGATATACAGGATTATGATTATATAGATCCACATATTGCAATGATAGTCTCTGATGAAGGAGAAGTTCTTGCACCGGGTGACCATGACAATACTCATGCGACAAGATATATTGACAGAGTTACAAACAGACGCAATCTGGAGGCAAGCAATATTTATTTTGCACAGCTTGTTGAAGAGATTCACAAGCGTGGGATGAAAGTTATTATAGATGGCGTATTTAACCACTGCGGTTCTTTTAATAAGTGGCTGGACAGGGAACATATTTACAGCAGAAGCCGCGACCAGTATGAGCTGGGAGCATATGAGCGTTTTGAAAGCCCATATCACAGCTTTTTTAAGTTTTACAGTGACCAGTGGCCTGATAATGGTTCATATGATGGCTGGTGGGGACATGATACACTTCCTAAGCTTAATTATGAAGGTTCAAAGAAACTTGAAGAGTATATTCTGGACATTGGAAAGAAATGGGTGTCTGCACCATACAATGTTGACGGATGGAGACTTGACGTGGCGGCAGATTTGGGATATAGTCCCGAGTATAACCATGAATTCTGGAAAAAGTTCAGAAAGTCAGTTAAGGATGCCAATCCACAAGCTGTTATTCTGGCGGAGCATTATGGCGATTCATATGACTGGCTCTCAGGCGGAGAGTGGGACACGGTTATGAATTATGATGCATTTATGGAGCCTGTCACATGGTTTCTTACCGGAATGGAAAAACACAGTGACCAGTACCGTGAGGATATGCTCGGCAACGCAGATAATTTTTTTGGTGCTATGCATCATAATATGTCAAGAATGGGTGGACAGCCTGTTAGTATTTCAATGAATGAGCTGTCAAATCATGATCATTCAAGATTTTTAACAAGAACAAACCACCGCGTTGCAAGGCTTGCAAATGCAGGACCTGAGGCAGCAGGTGAAAACATAGATAAAGCAGTCTTTATGGAGGCTGTAGTTATACAGATGACATGGCCGGGAGCACCGACAATATACTATGGAGATGAAGCCGGAGTGTGTGGCTGGACTGACCCTGACAACAGAAGAACTTATCCATGGGGCAGGGAAGATAAAGAGCTTATAGATTTCCACCGTGATGTCATTAAGATGCACAAATCGTGCGAAGTATTAATGAGCGGTTCGTATAAGCAGCTTTTATCAGAATATAATCTGATTTCATATGCAAGATTTAACCGTGATGATGCGGTTATAGTTATTATCAATAATTCACCGGAAGAACGCAGGACAAAGGTTCCTGTGTGGGAAGCAGGACTTCCGTATAACAGCGATGTTGAGCAGATATTTGTGACATATGAAAATGGTTACAGTACGGCAAGGCTCGGATATACGTTAAGTGGCGGCTGGCTTGATATTGGTCTCAGGGCAAAGTCAGCAGTTGTTCTTAAAAAATTGAATAATCAGATTTAATTCATAATAGAAAATGAAGAAAGGGGCGATTTTGTTATGCCTAAGAATACAGGTGACGAAACAAAAAGCGAAATTAAACTTAACCGAAAAATGAGAATGTGGAACAAATACCGCAATTATTTTATTACAGGAGTTGTAATTGTAATTGTCCTTATTGTTCTTGCAATTATATTTAAAGGTTGTTCAGGAAAAAAGAAAAACGATACTAAACCAACAGTGACAAAGCAGACAACGCAGGCTGATGTTACAAGTAATGATAGCACGAATGAGACAACAACACAGGCAACTACAGCAGCACCGGCTCAGACACAGCCTCAGACAACACAGGCTGCACAGGGCAGTTCTGGTAATGTATATAAAGTTGAAGGCACGGCTGGTCAGGAAGATTTTACAGCTAAGGATTCATATGCAGACACAGTTGTGCTCGGTGATTTTATTGCAGGCGGTATGTCCTATTATGGATACCTGTCAGATTCACAGGTTGTATCAGATGATAATATGACAACACGTAAAGCTGCTGACTATATTGATTCTGTAGCATCTGCAAACCCTAAGAAAGTCGTAATTATGCTTGGTTTAAATGATGCGAACTATGGAACAATGAGCGGCGAAGCTATCGGTGATAATATAAGCGAGGTTGTATCATCAGTTAAGTCAAAGTGTCCATCTGCAAAGATTTATGTAGTATCAGTGCTTCCGGTTACTTATGCATTTGAAGGACGTTCAAGTGTAGAACAGAGTGTGCTTGATACGATAAATACACAGCTTGAGAGTAAAGCAGCCTCAATGAATGTGACATATATTGATATTGCTAATTCATATAAGGATGAGAGTGGATATCTTAAAGGAGACTGCACAGGTAACGGATGTAATCTTAATAACGGATATTATCCATTCCTTTTAAATAACATTGCCAAGGCATTCAAATAATTGCTGAGGCGTCTGGAGGAGAGTAATGAATTTTCATGTATTGACACTGTTTCCTGATATGATAATAGACGGGCTTAATACAAGTATTACCGGCAGGGCAATTAAAAATGGCTGTCTTAGTGTAGAAGCGGTAAACATAAGGGACTATGCCAATAATAAACATATGAAGGTTGATGATTATCCATACGGTGGAGGGGCAGGGCTTGTCATGCAGGCTGCCCCTGTGTGTGCCGCGTATGACAGTCTTGTACAAAAGATAGGAAAAAAGCCCAGAGTTGTCTATATGACGCCGCAGGGATATACATTTAACCAGAAAATGGCACAGGATTTTGCCAAAGAAGACGATCTGGTTATTTTATGCGGACATTATGAGGGCATAGACGAGAGAGCGTTGGAAAGAATCGTGACTGATTATGTATCGATAGGTGATTATGTGCTTACAGGCGGCGAGCTTCCTGCTATGGTTGTTATAGATACAGTATCAAGACTCGTTCCGGGCGTACTTCATAATTCAGAATCGGCAGAGACAGAGAGCTTTGAAAATGGGCTTCTTGAATATCCACAGTATACAAGACCGGAAGTGTTTGAAGGGAAAAAAGTTCCGGATGTTCTTCTTTCAGGACACCATGCAAATGTTGAAAAATGGAGACTTGAAAAGTCAATTGAAAGAACAAAAAAATACAGACCGGATTTATATGAGGAATATTGCAGAAAGCAGAGTGGTACTTGACACTCTGCTTTTTTGATGTTATAATTTTATAGAAAATTTGAGCCTAGATAGCTCAGTCGGTAGAGCAGAGGACTGAAAATCCTCGTGTCGCTGGTTCGATTCCGGCTCTAGGCATTTTTAACTGATTATTTATTGTGTTTTTATTAAAATGGCAGCTTACAATGGTGTTTTCAGACATTTCTTGTGGGGTGTCTTTGTTTTTATATAAAAAAAATATTGCGATTAAATTTTTACCTTTTAAAATTATTAAAAATAAAACGGAAAAATGTAGATTTATTAAATTAATATAGAGAAAAATTGGTACTTGTATATCAATATTAATTATATTATTATAAATGAACAATGATTTTTGAAATGGTGGTAAAATGGATAATAACGTGTTTTTTAAAGGTAAAGCTATAATAGATGAACAGTTTAATATTTTGTCAGTAGATGATGAGCTTAAAGATTTTTTAGGAGACAATCTCGTTAATACTAAAATTGCACGACTTATACATCCAAGTGATATAAACCAGCTTGAGACAGCTGTAAAGAATGCCAAGAGTGAATCGGGATTTGTTACGGCACTTAGAATGGTAGATAATACAGGAAGATACAGATGGTTTGTTTATATTATAGATGAAGCTGAGCCTGCGGATAATGTTTGTAACAGCAGAATATGCAGTATATCGATTTTTGATATAAGAGTATTTTTTAAACATACAGATACAAAGGCTGATAACACATATATGGAATATTTCAGTCTTATGGAGTATCTTATGTTCTCATATGACGTATCGACTGACAGATTGAGAATTTTTATGATGGAGAGCCACCAGCAGGTAGATTTTTACCGGGGAACTTTAGCTGACTGGCGTAGAACAATGCTTGCCAATGGCAATGTATATGGTGTTACACGCAATATATTTGATTCTTTTTGTGATGATTTTGCCAATGGAACAGAGATATTTGAACGTGAGTTTAAGATGAAGATATTTGAGAATTCACAGGGAATGGAATGGTGTCTTGTCAAAGGTAAGACTATCATAGATTTTAGTGGCAAAAAGCATGTAATTGCCACAATGTCGAAGATAAGCCCTGTCAATGATGAAGAGCATGTATATCTTAATTCAGATGCACTTGATGTAGGAACGGATATTCTTAATAAGCGTGCGATTACGGAATATACAAAGAGGCTGATTGAGTCAAAACCCGGATGTCCTGTTACAATTGCAATTATAGATATCGATAATTTTAAGACGATTAATGATGAGTTTGGCCATATGTTTGGAGATGAGGTAATATGCAATGTTGCAGATGTTATTAAAGAGTCTGTTGAAGGAAAGGGTGTAGCCGGAAGAATTGGCGGAGATGAGATGTTTATCGTTGTTGAAGGGCTCAAGAGCAATGATGAGATAAGAAATGTGCTTCGTACAATCCGCAATAACGTCTCATTTATGTATAATAACCAGCCTGATAAGCCGCATGTCACATGTTCTATCGGTTCATCTACATATCCATGTGACGGACAGACATATGAAGAACTTTTTAATATAGCAGATAAGATGCTTTATCTTGCAAAAGAGAAAGGCAGGGACAGATATATAATATATCTCCCGGATTTGCATGAGGATTATGTGAAGGGCAAAGGAATGCCTAATTCAGAGGCATACATGTTCTACAAGTACAAAAAAATCGGGGTTGTTAATGATATAGTTAATGCTTATAGAAAAAATGGAAAAGACTGCATTATGGAGTCAGCTGATAAAATAAAGAGAGCTTTTGCATTAGACAGCATATTTATTTATCACCATACAGGAGAAGCCTGGGAGAGAAAGATTATAATAGGTAACAAAGATATTGCTGAAGATAATGATTATCTTAACGATAAGGCATATATAGCTGATTTTACGGAAGATGGTATTGAAGTTATTGATAATATCAATTTTTTTGAAAGACGTGCAAAAAATACGGTTAAGGCATTTATTAATATGGGAATTAACCAGGCTGTCCAGATTATAGTTAATGTCAGTGATGAAAACGATGTTATTGTTTCATTTAACAGAAACAGGCAGATGAGCAAGTGGAGCGAGATGGATATAGTATATCTTGCAATACTTGGTAATATATTTGGAAATGGAATATACAATGATTAATACATTTGTTGCCCTTGATATTGAGACGACAGGTCTTAATCCGGCAGAAGATAAGATAATAGAAATAGGAATGGCCAAAATATCCGATGGAGAAATTGTTGACAGTTATTCAACACTTGTTAATCCTGGAATAAGAATCAGCGAACGTATCACCATGATAACAGGTATTACAGATGATATGGTTGAAGGAAAGCCGGCGATAACAGAGATAATAAGTGACATAGTTGATTTTACAAAAGATATGCCAATCCTTGGACATAATGTAATATTTGATTACAGTTTTATTAAAAAGGCGGCTGTTAATTCGGGACTTGATTTTAAAAAGAGTGGAATTGATACGTTGAAGCTGTCAAGAAGGCTTCTTCCCGAAGTACCGCATAAAACACTTGAATATCTGTGTGGATATTTTGGGATTGATGCAGGAAATTCGCACAGGGCATATGATGATGCATTGAGTGCAATGAAACTGTATGAGAAGCTCCATCAAATTAAACCTGATGATACAGGATTTGATGAGCTTATAGAACTTAACTATTCAGCAAAGAAGGATTCTCCGATTACTGCGGCACAAAGAAAATATCTTATAGCACTTACCGAAAAGCATGGGCTTGAGCCGGTTGAAGACATTGATGCACTGACGAAGAGCCGTGCATCAAAGCTTATTGATAATATTATATCTAATTATGGGAAATAATTGCTATGGCAGATAATCTGTTATAAAAGGTATGCGTCGATTTTTTTGATTATGTAATCTTTTGTTATAGTATTAAGAGTTTCTGCATATTTTTTAAGGTGATTAATTTTTTCATTTTCGCCGTTTTTAGAATAGATTTCTGCAAGCATTACATAATTGGCAGATAAATCTGAGCGGCTGCGGATTCCGAATTCAAGGAAGCTGACAGCCTCTTTTTCATATCCGTTATCAATTAGTGCTTTTGCAAGGTTAATAATTTCACGACACAGCGTATGGAAATTATTTTCATATATTGTAAGTTCTGAAAGATTGGCAACACCATATTCCAGTTTTAAATCGGTGTTAGTCTTGCCGGTAAGGTTCAGGATTTTTTCATCTTTAAGATTCATAATATTCTGTTCGGCATTGCTTATTTCGGCAATGTCGGTTTTTATAAATGGCAGATTATCAGGTATTGTTATGTAATTAAGATTTGAAATATCGCGTTTACGGCTTTGGTTGGCTTCACTTTCACGCTTGAAAAAATCTTCATTTGAGCTAGCGGTTTTGTTGTTATTTCTTTTAAAATATATTTGCATTAAGATAAGTATTATTATAAAATAGGGCAGTATTAAATGCATTTGAATCTCCAATCTATGGAAAACAGTGCGGAAAAGAGGAAATATGATTAATTTTAATAACAAAAAAAATAAGAAAATATTGACAGCGGTTATAATTATTTTTCTTGTAGTTGCGATGGTTGTACCGATGGTTGCCTCTGCACTGCTTTCATTTCGTTAAATAATTTATTAATAAAATGATATATTAAATCGCCTTTTTTTTCAATATGTTAGATATAGAATATTAAATGCGGTCCGGAGGAGAATATGAAAACAGGAAAAATAACAAATTCAGTTATCAGTCGTTCTGTATTAAAAAATATAAAACCTGCAAAGAACAGCCTTGCTGTCAAGCCGTCAATTGGTGCAGATGCTTCAGTCCTTGAAAATGGTATTGTAATTGCATCAGACAGCGGTTTTGAACCTGTCTATACAGCATCTAACAATATTTATGCAAGAGGTGGAAGACCGCAGTATATCCAGTGCTGCGTCAATCTTGCACAGGATATGCGTGAGATACGTCTAAAAGAGATAATGCAAAAGATTTCTGCGGATTGTGCACAGCTTGGGCTTGTTGTTTCAGGTGGACATACACAGGTTGAGGCAGGAAATACAAGAGCTGTTGTAGCGGTTACAGCAGTTGGATTTACAGAAAATGTGAAAGAACCACATGCTGTCGGAAGCAATATGGCGAAGCCGGGAGACGATATTATAATGACAAAATGTATCGGCATAGGTGGAGTACAGTATATTATAAATAATAACAGAGAAAAAATACTTGAAAAGTATGTTGAAGATGTAGTAAAACGTGCATATGGCAATAGAAGTGATTTGTCAATTGCAAAAGAAGCCTGTATAGCGATAGAAAATGGTGCTGTATCTTTGCACGATATGTCACAGGGTGGTGTATATGCAGCGTTATGGGATATGGCTGAAGCATCAGGAACAGGACTTCTGGTGGATTTCAGGGCAATAGCTGTCAGACAGGAAATAATAGAGATATGTGAAATATTTGACATTAATCCATATGAATTAAATTCTTGTGGAAGTCTTTTGATAACATCATCCGATTCTGAGCGTATTATAAAAGCACTTGCAGAAGAGGGAATTGACGCATGTGTTATAGGAAAAGTTACAGATGGCAATGATAAGATAATCAATAATCTTGATGATGTTCGTTTCCTTGATAAACCGGTACAGGATGAAATTTACAGACTGCAGGAGATGTAGAGTGAAACAACAGCAGAATGAGACTGCATGTACAGTGAAAGGATTATGATATGAGAGAAAAGATTTTAAATATGCTTGAAAAAAATTCAAGAATAGATATAAAGGATATGGCTGTTATGCTGGGGATAAGCGAGCCGGAGGTAGCCAATGAAATCGCTGATATGGAAAAAGAGCATATTATATGCGGATATAATACAATAATTGACTGGGATAAAACGAGTGAAGAAAAGGTTACGGCACTTATTGAGGTTAAGGTTACGCCACAGAGAGGGCTTGGATTTGACAGCATTGCTGAAAGAATATACCAGTATGATGAGATAACTTCTGTATATCTTATGTCAGGCGGATTTGATTTTACGGTTATTATTGAGGGAAAGGCAATGAAATCTGTAGCACAGTTTGTCGCCAATAAGCTTGCACCGCTTGATTCGATATTAAGCACTTCAACACATTTTGTATTGAAAAAATATAAAGATTATGGAAAAGTTCTTGGCGAACCTGAGAAAGATGAAAGGATGCCGGTGACACCATGAGAGATGCTTTATCTAAAAAAATTGTTGATATTGAGCCTTCTGGAATACGTAAATTTTTCGATATAGTAAGTGAAATGCCTGATGCAATATCGCTTGGTGTCGGGGAACCTGATTTTGACACCCCTTATCGTGTAAGGGAAGAGGGCATTTATTCGCTTGAAAAAGGCCGCACATTTTATACGTCAAATGCCGGTTTAAAAGAGTTAAGGGATGAGATAAGCCGTTATATTGCAAGAAAATATAATTTGAATTATAGTGCCGAAGATGAGATAATGGTCACAGTAGGAGGAAGCGAAGCGATAGATGTTGCACTTCGTTGCATGGTTGATCCGGGAGATGAAGTACTGATTCCGCAGCCATGTTATGTATCTTATGTCCCATGTGCGGTTATGGCAGATGCAAAGCCGGTGGCTATTGAGTTAAAAGCCGAGAATGAATTCAAGCTTACAAAAGAAGAACTTATAGCATCAATAACAGATAAGACTAAGATACTTATACTTGCATATCCTAATAACCCGACAGGTGCTATTATGACAAAGGAGGAGCTTGCAGAGCTTGTACCTGTTATAATTGACAATGATTTGTATGTTATTTCTGATGAGATTTATTCAGAGCTTACATATGGCAGCAGGCATTGCTCTATAGCATCATTTCCGGGAATGAAGGAAAGAACTGTAGTCATAAATGGATTTTCAAAAGCATTTGCAATGACAGGATGGAGACTTGGGTATGCCTGTGCACCGAAAAATATCATGACGCAGATGATAAAGCTTCATCAGTTTGCGATAATGTGTGCTCCCACAAACAGCCAGTTTGCTGCGGTTGAAGCGATGCGTAACTGTGATGATGAAGTCGGAAAGATGGTTGAGGCATACGACCAGAGAAGAAGATTTCTACTTAATGCATTTAAGGAAATGGGAATAGAATGTTTTGAGCCATATGGTGCATTTTACGTATTTCCATCAATTAAAAAGTTTGGCATGACATCGGATGAGTTTGCTAACAGACTGTTGTTTGAGCAGAAGCTTGCCGTTGTGCCGGGAACTGCATTCGGAGCTTCGGGTGAGGGTTTTGTCAGAATTTCGTATGCTTATTCTGTTGAGAAACTGAAAGCAGGACTTGAGAGGATAGAAAATTTTATAAAGAACTTGTAGGAGAAAAAAACAATGACTGGAATAAATGTTGATTATATTAATCCGTTCTTAATGGCGGCAACGGGGATTATTAAAGATATATGTCAGATTGAAATGAAGATTGGCAAACCTTATGTAAAGGAGACAGCGTTTGCGGATGATTCAGTTATTATTATGATTGGTATTACGGGAGAGATGCGTGGTCAGGTTATGATTGTTCTTTCATATACAAAGGCACTTGAAATTGCATCTAAGATGATGATGGGGATGCCGGTTGAAAAACTTGATGAAATGTCTATTAGTGCAATCAGTGAACTTGGTAATATGATTATGGGTAATGCTGCGACAATATTTTCAACAAAAGGAATACTTATAGATATTACACCGCCTACGGTCTGTCGTGGTAATCTTACCATTGCACAGTCATTTGCACAGAATATATGTGTACCTTTAAGCGGCGGCGATATAACAATTGAACTTGACGTTGCTGTCAAGGTCTGATAGAAAAGAGGCACATAAATGCTTAATATTGTATTACACGAACCTGAAATGCCTGCAAATACAGGAAATATAGGAAGAACATGCGTTGCAGCAGGTGCAAGGCTGCACCTTATAGAGCCTTTGGGATTCAGTATCAATGATAAGATGGTAAAAAGAGCCGGTCTTGATTATTGGGATAAACTTGATGTGACAGTTTATGATGATTTTAATGATTTCTGTGAGAGAAATCCGGGAGCTAAGATTTATATGGCTACAACAAAAGCACATAAGACATATACCGAGGTTTCTTATGAGCCGGACTGCTATATAATGTTTGGTAAAGAAAGTGCCGGAATTCCTGAGGAAATTCTTGTGGATCATGAAGATACCTGTGTAAGGATTCCAATGATTGGAGATATCCGTTCACTTAATCTTTCCAATTCCGTTGCCATTGTTTTGTATGAGGCTTTAAGACAGAATAATTTTGATCATATGAATCAGGAAGGTCATCTGCACCGACTTGAGTGGCATGATAAGTAAAATTACAGCCGTGGAGTGTGTTAGTTATCACAACCACGGCTGATTTTGACTGCTTTTTGTTGTTTCAGACTGTTTTTAAGTGTTTTCAGCTGATTTTGCAATTGGCAGTGAGAATATGAATTCTGTTCCGACGCCGACTGTACTGATTACGTCAATATTTTCATTATGTGCAAGAAGTGTCTCTTTTACGATTGACAGACCAAGACCAGAACCTTTTTTATCACGTCCGCGGGATGAATCTGACTTGTAAAATCTGTCCCAGATTCTGTCAATATTTTCTTTGGAAATACCGGCACCGGAATCTTTTACTGAAATATAGGCTTTTTCACCTTTTTCTTTAACTGAAATAAATATATTTGAGTTTTCTGAACTGAATTTGATAGAATTATCTACAAGATTGTAAATAACCTGTCCGATTTTTACTTTATCAGCACTGACCAGTTCTTTTTCTGCGGAAAAAGTAAGCTGGAACTGGATTTTTTTCTTTTTGCAGGTTCCCTCAAATGTTTCTATTGTATGTTTTATAAGAGCATTAATATCAAAGCTGCTTATGTCGAGACGAACTGATTTGGGGTCAAGTTCGTTTAACGTAAGGATATTACTTGTAAGTTTTGTAAGGCGGTCAGTTTCAAACAGCACAATATTGATATATTTATTAATCATTTCCGGTGGAATAGTTCCGTCAGCAATCGCTTCGAGATAACCCTTGATTGATGTGAGCGGTGAGCGGAAGTCGTGTGAAATATTTGAAAGGAACTTCTGCTGGAACTGGTCCATCTCATTAATCTGTGTTGCCATGTAATTAAGCGAAGCAGAGAGCTGTCCAATCTCGTCATTATGTCCGACAGCAACTTTATATGAAAGATTACCGCGGCCATATTCTTTGATGGCATTGGTAATGTCTTTCAGAGGATTATGTATATGTATAATATACAGTATGATAAAAGCTGAGTTTAAAACAAGTATTATGAGAAGTGTTATATAGTTAGTGTTGAATGTTGTATACACACGGTCTGTTATAACAGATTCCGGCATATGGACAACGACATAGCCTTTCATGACAAATTTATTTGTAATAGGTGCGAATACGGAAACATTTTTTTCTGTAAATACACCATAGAAGTTACCATTCATTGAGTGATTGGTACCAAGCTTACTTACATCAAAATTGTTGATTGTATACAGGATACCATTTTCGTCAACTTCTTCATTCATATTGTTGTATTGTGTGTCAAGTATTACATTGCCATCCATGTCAACAAACATGATTCTTGAATGGTCAAGTTCGGTTATTGTATGAAGTTCAAGCTGTATGAGCTTCAATTTGTCATTGCTGAAGTAGTCCGGAGCAAATTCGGCAGCTATTGATACTGCCTGCCGGTACATGTTTTCAGTCTGTTCTGAATATACACGATTGTAATCTATTTTGTATGATATGACAGTTACACCTACAAAACCTATAATTGCAACGGAAACATATATGAGAATATATTTGGTTAATAGATTAAATTTCATATGATATACTCCATTATTTTGTAACAAATTTGTAGCCGATGCCCCATACTGTATCTATTGCCCAATGTGCATGGTCTTTGATTTTTTCACGGATACGCTTGATATGTACATCTACTGTTCTTGTATCACCGATATATTCATATCCCCATATATTGTCAAGAAGCTGCTCTCTTGTAAATACCTGATTAGGAGATGAGGCGAGAAAGTAGAGCAGTTCAAGTTCTTTTGGAGGCATTTCAACGTTTTTGCCATAATAAAGCACAGAATAATTGCCAAGATTGATTGTAAGGTCAGGATATTCAACAACCTGTGATGGCTTTTCTGGAACGGATGTGGCTGCCGGCTGCTGGTAACGTCGGAGTACGGCTTTAACACGTGCGACAAGCTCTTTTGTCTCAAATGGTTTTATCATGTAATCGTCAGCACCAAGTTCAAGACCGAGAACTTTATCGAATGTCTCACCCTTTGCTGAGAGCATGATTATAGGAATATTGTTTGTTTTTCTGATTTCACGGCATACCTGATAACCGTCAATGCCGGGAAGCATAAGATCGAGAAGTATCAGATCCGGTTTGAATATATTAACCTGTTCCAGTGCAGATTCGCCGTCATATACTATCTTTGTCTCAAAACATTCTTTTGTAAGATACAAAGATATAAGTTCCGCAATATTTTCATCATCATCAACAATGAGTATTTTTTGTTTAACTGCCATGCTAAAGCCTCCTTTATTATTTGCTTTTTATTTGAATTCTACGATTGTAACGCCGGCATCACCTTCACCGACTTCGCCAAGACGGAATGATTTTACATATGGAACACCTTTTAAGTAGCTTGCAACACCATTTCTTAATGCACCTGTTCCTTTTCCGTGGACAATACGTACCTGTGCGATTTTTGCAATGTATGCATCATCAAGATATTTGTCAAGTTTTGCAACAGCTTCGTCAACGGTAAGTCCTAAAAGGTTGATTTCCGGTGAGATTGAAGCTGATTTTGACATCTTTATGCGGCTTGAGCCGCCTGTTTTTATTGTAGTCTTTTCTTCAGGGTCTTTGTATCCTGTTACAATTTCCAGATTGTTTATTTTGGTCTTGGTTGTAAGACTTCCAACGCCAACTGTTACTTCACCTTTTGGATTCGGTGCAGAAAGAATTGTGCCGATTACATTCATGCTGAGTACGCGTACATGCATGCCCTCTTTTAATTCTGCGGCAGATACAGGCTTGTGCGACTTTGGTGCAGTAGTCTTAACTGCGAGTTTTTCCTGCCTTTTATTCATTTTGTCACGGACAGCACTTCTTTGCTTTTCAAGCTCTTTTACGCTCATGCCGTGTTTGTTCATAGTCTTTATTGTCTCGTCGGCATATTCTTTTGCTTCACGCAGGATTTCTGCAGCTTCTTCATTGGCTTTACGGATAATCTTATCTGTTCTTTCATCGAGACGCTTTGATTTGGCAGCAGCTTCTGCTTTGAGTCTGCGTATCTGGTCTTTGTATTCTTTTATCTCAGCCTGCTCTTTTTCTATTGTTATACGGCTGTTTTCAAGGTCTGTGAGCAGATCTTCAAAGTGAATATCGTTTGCGTCAATACGGCTTGATGCATCATCAATTATATAAGATGGAAGACCGAGTTTTCTTGAAATTGCAAATGCATTACTTTTTCCCGGAACACCAATTAAAAGTCTGTAAGTAGGTGAAAGCGTTGCAACATCGAATTCACAGCTTGCATTTTCCACGCCTTCCGTTGTAAGTGCAAATACCTTTATTTCACTGTAATGTGTAGTAGCCATCGTTGTTATATCTTTGTTGTGAAGGTCGGATAAAATTGCAATTGCGAGTGCTGCACCTTCTGTCGGGTCAGTACCGGCACCAATTTCATCAAAAAGTATAAGGCTGTTTTCGTCAGCTTCCTTTAAAATGCTTACAGTGTTAGTCATATGTGATGAAAATGTAGAAAGGCTCTGTTCAATACTTTGTTCATCACCAATATCTGCAAAAATATTATCAAATACAGCAATCTGTGAGTGGTCCATGGCAGGAATATGAAGTCCTGATTGTGCCATGAGAGTGAGAAGTCCGACTGTTTTTAAAGAAACAGTCTTACCGCCTGTGTTAGGACCTGTTACGATAAGCAGGTTAAAATCTTTTCCCAGATAAATGTCAATTGGAACGACAGTTTTTGCCGGAATAAGAGGGTGTCTGCCTTTTTTGATATTAATGTATTTATCAGTGTTCATTATAGGACAGCTGCATTTGTAAAACTTAGACAGCTGTGCTTTTGCAAATATAAAGTCAAGTGTGACAAGGATAGTGTAATCCGATTGCAATTCATCTGTATATGCGGATGCTTCAGCACTGAGTGCTGCAAGAATACGCTCGATTTCGGCCTGTTCTTTAAGTTCAAGCTCACGAATGTCATTATTTAACTTAACGACAGCTGCCGGTTCAATAAAAATTGTTGAGCCGGTTGCAGACTGGTCATGAATCATTCCGGCAATCTGTGATTTGTATTCGGCCTTTACGGGAAGGCAATATCTGCCCTGACGCATGGTTATGACATAATCCTGCAGACACGGTCTTGTTGACGGTGAATTGAGAATTTTATTAAGTTCCGTGTGAATACGGTCTGCCGAAATACGCATCTGGCGGCGGATGTCACGCAGAGTGCCGCTTGCGTCATCGCTTATTTCTTCCTCGGAAATAATACAGTTTTTAATCTGTGTATTGAGTGGTGTAAGAGGTTCAAGTGAGTTGAAATAATCTGTGAGTGAATCATTAGTTTCCTCGTAATGCGATTTTGCAGCTGCGGCAGTAGTAAGAACTGCACTTATATTCAGAAGTTCGTGTGTATTTAACGTGCTTCCGACCTCAAGACGCTTAATGCTGTCAATAATATTAGTAACTCCCGAAAATGATACACTGCCTTTTGCATATATTCTGGAAAGTGCATCGCTTGTCTGTGTAAGTGCGTCGTTAATTGAGTTGATATCAGTCATGGGCTTTAAATCAGCACACATTTTTCTGGCAGCTTCACTGCCGGCATAAGATGATAATTTTTCTATAATTTTATGATATTCAAGTGTTTTAAGTGACTTGTAATCCATTATTTAAATTCTCCATTCAAAATCTGTTTAATATGGTTATTTTACATCATTCAGCTAAAAAAAGCTATACGCATTGTTGGGTCAGGTACTCTGGTAATATTAATTTACAAGTATGTCATAGAATGTTCATATTTATTTATTATAATAAAATAAGTTTGGAATTGTGAGCGTGTTTCTCATAGTTAGGAAAATACTTTAGAACGGAGTTTTGTTTCGTATGGATTATAATGGAAGAGATGAGAAGGAAGCACAGGAAGCACAGGAAGAGTTTCCTTTATATACGGAAAGAATAATTATTAATCCTAAAGTTAAGTATAAAAGGCTGTTCAGTTTTTTGAAGTTTCTTGGCGGTGCGGTTATATTCGGAGTAATTGCATGTGCCGTAATTGTATTATTGTATCCATATTTTGATAAAAAGGTAAATGGAAACAATGAGCCAGCTGTTTCACTTGAGTTAAAAAAAGACCAATATATAGATGATTCCGTTGACGGCAGTCTTGACAATGTACGCCAGGATCAGGCAGATACTGACAGACTGGAGATAAAATCGACGGCACAGATTAATGAAGAAGCATCAAAGTGCATGGTGATATTTGAAAATGATGGCAGCCAGAATACAGGAATGAATGATTCAGTAGGTCTTATAATAGGTGATATAAATAATGCATATATTATAATAGCTGATTCATGTGTTTTGAATAATTATGATATGGCTGTCAAAGCAGGATTTAATGGCGGTGCATATGGAGAGGCAAAGCTTATCGGCAGTGATTCATACAGTAAAGTTTCATTGTTGTCAGTACAGAAAGATTCAATTAAAGCAGATTCAGATGCTGATATACAGGTGGCTGTGCTTGGCAATTCGTATAAGATGAAGGAAAATGACCCTGTTATTGCAATAGGACGCATAAATGGAAGTACAGGACAGACAAAATTTGGAAATATTACACAGATTACAGATGAGAGCAGTGTCGATAATACATTTGAGATGATGAGTATTGATATTATTCCATCATATGGCGACTATTGTTATATATTTAACAAAGGCGGCAATGTTGTAGGAATTGCAAGACCATCAGGTGATATGATGAAATTTCAGGCGGTTGGATTATCTGATTTAAAACCTCTTATTGAGACACTTTCAGCAAGCCCTGAGATTATATATCTTGGAATAAAAAGCACTAATGTGACATCAGTTACAGCTGAAAGATATAAGCTTCCGCTGGGAGTCTATATTACAGATGTGATTATGGACTCGCCGGCTTTTGAGGCAGGACTTCAATGCGGTGATATTATTACTGCTTTGAATGGAAATAGTGTTTTGACAATTCAGTCATTTAGTGAGAAACTATATCGGTGTGTGAACGGTGAGAATATCACACTGACAGTCAAAAGAGCCGGACGCGATGAGTATAGGGAACTTAATTTTTCCGTTGTGCTTTCTGTGAGATAACGGTATGTTCCGGTGGATTTTTGTGAAAATAATGAGTAAATATTTTAAAGAAGGAATAGGTAAAAGAAAATGCGTTATATTGAGACTTTAAAAGATGGTGAAAGAATAAGTGAGGTATATCTTTGCAAGTCAAAATCGACTGCGACAACAAAAGCGGGTAAAGAGTATGAAAATGTTATGCTTATGGATAAGACAGGCCAGCTTGATTCTAAAATCTGGGACCCTAATTCAGGCGGAATAAGTGACTTCGATGCACTTGATTATGTTGCGGTTACAGGACAGGTTACAAGTTTCAATGGAGCATTACAGTTAAAGATTGACAGAATCAGAAAGGCTGATGAGGGTGAATATATTGAATCTGATTATATTCCAAGCAGCCGTTTTAATATTGATGATATGTATAAAGAGCTTCTTCAGTTTGCAGGAAGTATTAAAAATACATATATTTCATCACTCTTAAAAGCTTTTTTTGTGGATGATGCGGACTTTATCAGAAAATTCAAGTCAGTTGCAGCCGGAAAGTCTGTTCATCACGGATTTGCAGGCGGACTTCTTGAGCACAGCCTTAGTGTGACAAGAATGTGTGATAAAATTGCATCAAATTATGATTTTCTTAACAGGGATCTGCTGGTTGCCTGTGGAATGCTTCACGACTGCGGTAAGGTAAGGGAACTTGCAGAATTTCCTAAAAATGATTATACGGATGAGGGGAATTTCCTCGGACATATTGTAATGGGATACGAGATGGTTACTCAGAAAATGAATCAGATAGAAGGATTTCCTGAAACATTGAAAGCGGAAATAGGTCATTGTATACTTGCACATCATCGTGAACTAGAGTATGGTTCGCCAAAAAAACCGGCAATAGCGGAGGCACTTGCTCTTGCATTTGCAGATGACTGTGATGCAAAAATGGAGACAATGCGTGAGGCACTTGAGGCGAAAGATACAAATGACTGGCTTGGATACAACAGATGGATTGATGCTAATATCAAGAGAACAATTGTGTAGATAAGAATTCATCTTATAGGAGAATTTATGTTAAAAAAAGACGATCAGGTTACGATTGAAATAGAAGATATAGGAACAGACGGTGCGGGAATAGGCAAAGCCGATGGTTATACACTTTTTGTAAAAGATGCGGTTATAGGTGATATTATAAAAGCCAAAGTTATTAAGGCAAAAAAGACATACGGATATGCAAGGCTCATGGAGATAATAACACCTTCTAAAGACAGGGTAGAACCTGTATGCCCTGTTGCAAGGCAGTGTGGCGGATGTCAGATTCAGCAGATGTCGTACTCAGCACAGCTTAAATATAAACAGAAGCTTGTCCGTGACAATCTGGCAAGAATCGGTGGAATAACAGATTGTGAAGTCCTTCCTGTAATAGGAATGGAGAATCCGTTTAATTACCGCAACAAAGCACAGTATCCGGTCGGAAGAAATAAGGACGGAAAAGTTGTAATTGGTTTTTACGCAGGAAGAACACACAGTATTGTAGATTATACGCAGTGTGCAATCGGTGCACCTGAAAATGCACAGATTCTTGAGAAAATCCGTACATTTATCAATGAAAACAATATAAGCGTTTATGATGAGCAGTCCCACAAGGGACTTATTCGTCATATTCTGATAAGAACAGGAAAACATACCGGTCAGATTATGGTCTGTCTTATTATAAACGGTAAAACGCTTCCGCATGCTGACAAGCTGGCAGATTGTTTAAAAGATATCAGCGGAATGTCATCAATTATGATTAACATTAATAAGGAAAGAACTAATGTTATTCTTGGCAGTGAATGTTCAGTAATATGGGGGAATTCCTATATCGAGGACAGTATCTGCGGGATTATGTTCAGAATTTCACCACTCTCATTTTTTCAGGTCAATCCTGTGCAGACGGAAAAGCTTTATCGTAAAGCTCTTGAATATGCAGAACTTACGGGAAATGAGACGGTCTGGGATTTGTATTGCGGAATAGGAACAATATCGCTTCTTATGGCAACAAAGGCACGAAAGGTATACGGTGTCGAGATTGTTCCACAGGCGATAGAGGATGCAAAAAATAACGCACTCCGCAATTCTCTTAATAATGCTGAATTTTTTGTCGGCAAGGCAGAAGAGGTTGTGCCGCGTATTTATGATGAAGATATGAAGAAAGCGGAAAATGAGCCTGTTGATTCAAAAGAAAGTTCTGGATTGTCCGATTCAGCCTCCTTTGAGTCTGTAATGAGGATTAATCCTGATGTTGTGGTTGTTGACCCGCCTAGAAAGGGCTGCGATGAGACACTTCTTGATACGATTGTCAAAATGAATCCTAAGCGGATTGTGTACGTGAGCTGTGATTCGGCAACACTTGCACGCGACCTGAAATATCTTGTTGCTAACGGTTACGAGATAGCTCGTGTTCAGCCTGTAGACCAATTCGCTCATACGGTGCATGTGGAAAATGTCGTGAAGCTGGTCCGAAAAACTTCCGACGCATATATCGACCTCAAAGTGGATATGGACGAGCTTGATTTGACTGCTTCTGAAGCAAAAGCAACGTATGAAAAAATCAAACAGTATATCTTGGACAAATACGATACGAAAGTTACAAATCTATACATTGCTCAGGTAAAAGATAAGTATGGCATTATTGAACGAGAAAATTATAATAAGCCAAAATCCGCAGATGCAAGACAGCCACACTGCCAGCTTGAAAAAGTAGAAATGATTGAAGAAGCACTTCGTTATTTTAGAATGATTTAAAGTGTAATCGGCATATTGGTATAAACAAGAATCCTTCTGTAAAATGATAGTACAGTCAAATTACAGGAGGATTTTTCTATGAAAACAATATTTGAAGAACAAGGCGTTGAGTATCATCAGGCGGGAGATTATATGCTCCCAAATGTAGAGCAGTCAGAACAGAATGAATATCAAATCGGCGTGTGGGGTAGCGTTACAAGCGACATTTAAAATCAAAACATCGAGTTCTCTATTATAATTATCTGACTTCGAGCAGGCTGTATGAACATCTTGCCGAAGTCGATACACGAGCCGAGGAAATATTTCAGGAGCTGATAAAATCACTTGCCGAAAAGGACAATGTAACAGAGAAACTCAAAGCAGAAAATACATTTTTATTGATTTGCAAGATGAATAACATTCGGAATTGTGCCTCTGAAATTGTAAATGCCGAGGTGATTTATGTATGAGAGAAGTATTATATGGAATACTTCTGGATTGCAAGTGTCTGTCAGACTCCAATGGAGATGCATGGCGTGAAGAATATGAAAAGTGTTCCTGCATGACAAAATCAAATTGACTAATACCGGTTAGCAATATATAATATAGGCAAAACGAAAATGACATGAATGAGGAGCAATTAAATGAAGAAGGTTATAACACTTGAAGAAGCATTAAAAAGAATTGAAGAATTAGAAAATGAAAACGCCGAGTTACGCAAAGAACTGGAATACTATAAAAATCGTAAATTAAGTGGAAGGCAGAAGCACAATGCAAAATGGATGGCAATCTACAATGATTTTGTTGCTGGTTATGAAAGTGGAATGACTATGGTAGAGATTGCAAAACGAAATAATGTCAGCGAGAGGACGATTTACAGATATAAAGCGTATTACGACAAGATAAAGGAATCTGTGAGTAATACTACAGAGTAAAAGACGATACGTATAGGATTCATAAGGAGTAAGGTTTGAGGTGCAAAATATGTACCGCAAGATAAACGAAGGGTTTTATGGCGGAAGATAAGAAAGAGAAAATCAAGATAATTGAGATTAATGAGGAATACATGAAGGACAGACTTCTATGAGTACCAACAGTAACAGATAGATTCATACAGCAAGCTATTGAGAAGGATATAGCCAGTCTTGAGAAAAAAGAAAGAAATTGACTGATATGTATCTCGATGATAAATACAGTGAGCTTAGCAAGAAGCTGGACAAATGCGAGGAAGAGAAAGTAATATTTTCTGACTGTGCATTATCACAGAAAAACATTGTAGATAAGATGAAGGCTATCAGAGCCAAGCTAAAGAACGCAGAGGATGGTACAGTCGATCCATATAAGCTTACCTTCGTGTTAAAGGGGATGGATGAAAGAAGCATACCGGATGCGAGAGACAGATATATGAATCTTCATAAAGCAGTTTAGTCGATTAAAAATTGAGGTGACAAGATGAAAGACAACAAGCGTGAAATTAGCATTGTTCGTTCTTCAGCAGCAGAGTATCTTACATTTATAACTGCAACTGGAGAAGGAGATGTTAATGCTATATATTCTGATGAAAATGTATGGCTTACCCAGAAAATGATGGGGGTATTATATAATGTAGAGACAAATACGATTAATTATCATCTGAAAAAAATATTTATGGATAAAGAAGTAGATGAGAATTCAGTTATTCGAAAATTTCGAATAACTGCCGCTGATGGAAAAACATATAATACCAATCATTATAATCTGAGTGCAATCATTGCGGTAGGAAATAAAGTGGATTCTCCGAGAGCTATCCAGTTCAGAAAGTGGGCAAATCATATAATTGAGGAATTTGCAGTTAAAGGATTTGCTATGGATGATGAGAGATTAAAAAATTTTGGAACTGTTTTAACAAAAGATTATTTTAAGGAGCAGTTAGAAAGAGTACGGGAAATTCGCCTCTCAGAAAGACGATTTTATCAAAAAATAACAGATATATATGCAACAAGTATAGATTATGATGCACATTCTTTAACAACAAAAAAATTCTTCGCAAGAGTACAGAATCAGCTTCATTGGGCAATTCATGGAGAAACTGCTGCAGAAACAATTTATCATAGAGCAGATAGTGATAAGGAAAATATGGGGCTGACAACATGGAAGGATGCTCCAGATGGTAAAATTCAAAGGTTTGATGTGGTTATTGCTAAGAATTATCTGACAAAAGAAGAGTTATCTTCAATGGCAAGAATAGTCAATGCATACCTGGATTTAGCAGAGCTGAGGGCAGAGGAAGAAGTTCCGATGACTATGGAAGACTGGGCTGAACAGTTTGAAGGGATTTTAAGACTGAGTAAGAAAGAAATATTAACAAATGCAGGTAGTATATCTGCAAAGATAGCAGAAGAACATGCACTTACCGAGTTTGAAAAATATAGAGTAAAACAGGATAAGCTGTATCAAAGTGATTTTGACAAAATATTGATAGGAGAAGTTGTTGACAATGAAATAGATGATACTGATGACAATAAAAACAACAAGGAGGAGCTTTAAAATTAGCGATAATCACGACTTGTTGAATGATAATGATATGTGTTCTTTTGAAGAACATGAGGCAGAAAATGTGTGTTTCAACAAAGATGCCGTTGCATATAGAGTGCGTGACATTACTCCAAAGGAAAGATATCTAAAAATCCTTGAATTTACGCAGTTTTTCGACCATTTTGTATTTACAACAAATGCAGAAAATGTACTGGAAAAGGAGTTAAAAAAGAAAATTCCAGTAAGTGTCGGAATAGAACTGGTAGTGGTAGATATGTAAAATATAAATAACTCTCATTTACAAATTGAGGTGAGAGTGATTTAGTATAGATATAGTATAATGTAATTGGATAAAAAGTATTTAGGAGAATACGATATGGCAAAAAAAATATTATTTGCAAAAGCAAAAGTAGATGAAGAGGAACGGAATATTTATTGTAATGACTTGGATAAGGAAGATTATGACTCAAAATATAAAGGTCATTTAACTTGTATAAATGGATGTAAAGCAAGAGTGAAATTTACGCAGAAAAAGAATAATATTAAGTTTTTTAGTACATGGAATAAAGAAGGAAAATTACATAATAAAGATTGCCCATATTTTGTTGAGTATAAAGGAGTTAAAGGTAGACAGAAGTTAAACGCTTATTATAAAAGCATAGAGTTAGACGATGATACCATTTTCAATAGAATAAAAAGAAAATACAATGAGTTGCATAGAAGTTATAATGGAAATGAATATCCTGTACCAGATAGGGGAAGTATGGAAATTGAAAATACAGGAGAGGAAATTGTTGATACTTCAATAAATACAACGACAGGAGAAGAAAGCAGTGTTGGGTCATATATAAGACATAAAGATGCAAATTTTGTTACAACAGATGATTTGGGAAGCATGATATCTGTATACGGTGTCATAGATAATGTATGGCTTGACCAAAATAAAGATGGGACAAAATTTGCGTATATAAATTATGTTACTAAAAACACATCTGTTAATATATTATTTTCCGAAGCTTTTTATTACAACGAATATTCAAACGGAGTAGAAGAATTTGAAAGATTTATTGGCAAGGTACAAAAATTAGTTAATAATTCAGAAAATCCAGTAGAAGCGATTGCTTATGGAGAGATAACCAAGAAAAAGCGAAGAAAAAGTGGAGTAAATGTGTCGGTTTATAATCCAAAACGTATATTGGTAGATGGTATGTCATATAATGAAATTTTGTACAAAGATATAACAAAGAATATATAAAATTTTGACAGCCAGTTGGTTGAAAAGTGTACTTTTTGAAACTACCAAAAAACGACTGATAAACAGTCACGAAATGTATGGACATCCCTTTATGGAACGTTCCAGTATTTATGTACACATTTTAAGACTAGTAAAGGAGCGTTAATCATGAAGAGATATGGTTATTATAATCCCAAAGGCAGATATTTTGATGAAATCTTGATGAAGAGTCAAGTTCGATTTGGTTAAATGAGCAAGAGAATTGGTACATATTGGATTGTGGATATGGTCTGCCAAATGGGAGGCTCGCGAGTATCTGTCTGGAAAACGGAGAGAGATTTTACACGTAAGGAGATGATTTTTATCCACATATGTTATTTCAGATATTCGTGAGCTTATCTACATCCCCAAGTTCCCCGTCATATTAATAGTCGCCTGAAAACGGAATTCCCTGTCGTCGGTGAAAAATCCGTATAGACCATGATATTTTTCCATGACGGAAATCATGCTCTGTACGCCAATTCCGTGGCCGGGACGATATGATACAGGAATACCGTCTTTAAAGACAGGTGCATATTTTGGAGATGAGCAGTAGCTGTTTGCAATATTTATACAGAGCTGTTCATTTTTTTCATAAATTTTTAAATTGATATAGCGTTGTTCAGCTTCAGAAATGTGTGTGCATGCATTGAGGGCATTTTCAAGAGCATTTGCAAGCAGGCTGCATAAATCTGCTATTTTAAATGAATCAAAATTTGATGCGGTGACATTAAAATTAACAGTTATGTTTTGGGCAGCAGCTTTGTCGGCATATGATGACAAAATCAGATTTATTGCTTCGTTGCTGCAATATCTGATAAAACGGCTGTTTTCAAGTCCGGTGCATATTTCATCAATATAAGAGATAGCCTGTGAAGTTTCGTTATTTTCAATACAGCTTTTTATAAAATTCATATGGTGACGCAGGTCATGTCTGTATATAGAAGACTGTTTTTGCGAAAAGGACAGCTGTTCTATTTCTTTTGCAGCTTGTGAAGTTGCCGTCGTGAGCAGCAGATTTTCGCGTTCAGCTTTATTTTTTTCATCGGAAAATTTTAACGACAACATTGATAATATAAAATAAAATACAACAATAAAACTGTCCATAAAATCTATGACAACAGCTCCGCCTGTATACAGCAAATCAGTGTATACAGTAAATTCGTATTCCAGAATATAATAAGCCAGAGGAAGCATGAAAAATAATAACAAAGCTTTCTTTGATTCATATTTCAGGCGGATTATGTACGGAGACATGTATTTGATAACGAGAATCATAAGCGGAATTGTGACAAGAATGGAAACAGTATCAGAAACCAGAGTATTACCGTCAAAAAATGATGCTGCAAGAGTTCCAAACCATTTTCTTGGTGTGCATAAAAGATATGCGGCAAGAACTGAGGTTACGGAAATTAATATATTTTTATGAAAATAAAAACATATTAATAAAATAAGTGGAATATGTATAAGGAGAGGATAACATTTATAAAGAACTGTTTCACCGAGGACAAAATAGAAAACAGCCTGAATTAACGCAAATAAAATAAGTGTAATTATATAAAAGCTGCTGTATTTTTTCCAGCTTATATCTGCGAGACATAATGATACAACGATTCCGAAAATTAATACAAATATATAGTTGGTTATATTTAAAATGACAGAAATATCCATATTTTCAGTCCTCCATCTGGAATGCGAGATAATGTCGTTTAATATCGGCAACTCTTCGTTGTGCAAGTGGAATTATAAGTGAATTCTGCATATAAATATCTGTGGCGTTAATGTGTCGTATATAATTCATATTTACGAGAAAAGAGCGATGAACGAGAATAAATTCATGGTTGTTTAAAAGAAATTCACATACATTTGAAAATTTATCCGTACATTCGATTTTTTCATCGTTTTTTAAGTGATATATGACATGATGTTTTTGTGCTTCGACACAGATAATATTTGATAACATAATTTTGTGTACACCAATATTGCTCTTTATTACAACATATTTTTCTTGTTCATATTTTCTTTTTTCGACAATTTCGTTAATTGAATTTAAAAGACGATTTTTGTCAACAGGTTTTAATATGTAATCTGTTGCTTTGACACAGTAGCTTTCAACAGCGAATTCAGGTGAAGACGTAAGAAAAATAATATCGGAAGCTTTGTCAAAACTGCGTATTTCGGTTGCAAGATTCATACCGCTTAAGACGGGCATGACAATATCAAGAATATATATGTCGAATTTTTCTTTTTGTATAATAGAGGCAAGTTCTACACTGCTTCCGAATTTTGAAATATAAATATCGTATTTTTTTTCTTCAAAATAGTTATTTAGTATTTCACAAATGTTGTTAAGTTCCGCAATATCGTCATCACAAACAGCAATTTTCATATGTAATCTCCGTAAATCCCGGTATGTCAAAAATTCTTTAATTGTTAAAATACCGAATAATAACAACATTATAACCCGCACCGATAAAAAATTCTAGTCACTCTACGCATCGTCGATTGAAAAAATTCATTTAAAATCGTAAGATTTTCATATGATAATGCCGATGCAGATAAGAATTACGCAGATTGCGAAGAGGAAAAGCGGGAACTTGCATTATATAAGGAAGAGATTGAAAAATATAATATGAGAAGAAAAAAGTTACATAAAAGTATAACTATTATATGTGTTGCTGTCGGCATTGCACTGATAACAGCAGGAATATATTTTTTAAAGAATCCATACATGCAGACGTCTGAAGCCGTTCGCGGAAGTATTGACGGTCCCACAGCGGTTTATTTTGTGAAAAAACAGCCCGCAGTAGGAAGCGTCATATCCTGCATAACAGGAATTGTATGTATTGCGGCAGGAGTTGCCTTGACTGTAAAAGATACTCGTAATACATCAAAAATCAGATAACTTTATAGCCCATTTCTTTTATGGTGCGAATATCCTCATCCATTGAAATTCCTTTTACGGTCAGCATATTTCCCGTGATTGTCGCATTGGCACCTGATTTGAAACATGAAAAGCCGCTGTCGGGAAGATAATTTCTGCCTGCGGCTAATCTTATATATTGTTTCGGAAGTATAAAACGATAGAGAGCGGTTATTCTTAAAATTTCTTCTTTTGTAAGCGGAGCAAAATCGCCCATAGGTGTGCCTTTTATTGGATTTAAAAGATTAATCGGCACTGATGTGACATCAAGGTCACGCAGCGTGAATGCCATATCGATGCGGTCTTTCATTGTTTCACCGACACCGAAAATACCGCCGCTGCAAACTTCAAGCCCTGCTTTTTTTGCCGCAATTATTGTGGCGATTTTTTCGTCATATGTATGGCTTGTGCACAGGTACGGAAAATATCGTCTTGATGTCTCAAGGTTGTTATGTATTCTTACAACGCCTGCTTCTTTAAGTTTTCTGAATTGCTCTTCGCCCAGAAGACCGAAAGAGGTACAGACCGAAAGTTTAGTATCACGGCAGATTGCTTTGATTCCGCTGCATATTTTGTCAATATCTTTGTCGCTTACGCGTTTTCCGGATGATACCAGACAGTAGTGGCGTATATCGTGAAGATTACGGAGTCTTGCGTGTCTTAAAAGAAGCTCCGGAGAAATCATTGCATGGGCTTTGACGGGAATCTTTGCACATGTTGACTGTGAACAGTAAACGCAGTTTTCGGAACATTTTCCGCCTTTTACATTGACAACGGCACATATGTCAAAGTCATTTCCAAAAAATGTGTGCTGTATTTCATCGGCGGCTTTGCACAAATCATCAAGGTCTGCTTCCGAAAGAAACAAAGCATCGTCGATTGTAATTAACCCGCCTGATATTACTTTATCTTTTAAATCATTTATTGTCATAAAAATAACCTGCTTTCTGATAAAAATATTAACTGGTAAAACAATCATAATATAAAAAATATTAATAAATGATATTATAATCAGTAAAATGTATATTGTCAACGAAATGTAAACTACAATGAAATAAAGGTTGACAATAAAGAGGGCGTTTATTATACTTGCTTTAGACAAAATATATACGAGTGAGGTATAATAAAAATGGAAACACCAACAAAACCAGTAGCGGGTGCAAAACCTGCATTTACAACACAAAGCTTAGTCATGATGGCTATATTTGCTGCAATTTTATGTATTTCTGCATATATCAGCATACCGATTCCGGTTCCCGGAGCACCGCATATTACACTGCTTAACTTTGTAATTCTTCTTATTGCATTGTTATTTCCGCTTCAGCAGTCATTTTTTATCATTCTTGTATGGATGCTTCTCGGTGTGGTAGGACTTCCTGTATTTATCGGCGGCGGTGCTGGAACAGGTTATTTAATCGGACCATGGGGCGGTTATACTGCAACATTTATTCTCGTTGCTGTAATTCTTCCGCTTATCAGAGGTAAAAAATATAACCGTATAAGATATACACTTTCTGCTATTGCGGGTGCGTTGATTATTGACATTCTTGGAATGTTCTGGCTTATGGCACAGAATCATCTTAATTTACAGAGTGCATTTTTAATCGGATTTGTGCCGTTTATTCCGCTTGATTTGGTAAAATCAATAGTTGCGGCTCAGATAGTTCCCGCATTTAAAAATATTATTAAAAATTAACGGTTTTGTCAGTGCTTTCAAAAAACAAGTACGAGGCATAATTATGGATAATATTTATACAGTTATAAGAATTGACGAACCTGATTTCGGGTGCGAAGGTCTTCCTGACGGAGCGGTTTACAAAGACATTGTAAGAATTAAGGATAGTTCGGGCAATGAAAAGCAGCTTGAAATCGCAGATGCGTATTTATATGAAAATGATATTAACGAGGGGAACAGCGTGATTATATCGGATGGAAGTATTGTAAAGGTGTAAACTAAGCGGAACATGATTTATGGAGAAAACTTCATTTATCATGTTCCTTTTTTATTATGGGTCGTGATCCTGTTGAATCTGCGAAGCATGCGAAATGATTTGTGCCAATAAAAAAAACTGTTTAAAAATTACAATATACTTGACAATATATGACTAAAGTGTAATTGTATAGCTATAATATTTGTTTTGAAATGAGTACATTATGAATGAGAGGTGCAAAAGAATATGGGGATAAAAAATATTTCCGATAAAATCAGAGTAAGTAAAGACAGAATATTTTATAATATAAATATGCGTGATATAGATTATATTAGGGCATATAACAGTGAGACGCAGATTTTTGCCAAAGGTGAAACATTCAGGAGTGACGATTCACTTGTTGCAGTGGAAGAAATCCTTGATAAGTGTGTCTTTTTTAAAATATCAAGGTCTTATGTTGTGAATATACAACGAATTAAAGAGCTGGACGAGGCAGGACGACGTATAAAGATATACGATGAATTCATACCTGTGACAGCGAGAAAAATGAGTGCGTTAAAAAAGGCTTGTGTTGAATATAAGCTTAACAGAGGGGGGAATTCTTAGAATCAGTCTAAAAAAATCTTTTTAATAAATTCCCTGACAGTACAATAAAATAATAGTTTGAATTGTGTGAAAAATATACACAAAAAGAGTTATACCCCTCATTCACGGAGTTATCATTGAAAATAGTGTCGAATAATGTAATATAAAATCAGACAGTGCCAACCTTCAGTATGGAGTAGATAAAGTTGAAGCCAATTATTATTTTTATACAAGTGAAGGATATGAACATTCACAGTATGTAAATGCGGGAAAGTAATATTTAAAAATCAGTTCCTGTCAACGTATATCCGTAAAAAGATATACGTTGACAGTTTGGGAGGTTGTTATGATGAAGTTCAAAAATACATTAATAATTTTTTTAGGTATTATAGCAATTATTTTTGCGGGCTGCAAAGAAAAAAAGGCAACACATGAATCGGGTGCTCTTGAGGAACCTAAAGTAGAAACATACGAAGAAAATGGGGTTAATTTTACAAGAGAAAGTTATATAGGATATGAGATAACATATCCCAGTTTAGATAAAAAAATAGTTGATAAAACTTTTATTCAATACGGAGACAATCAATATACATGTTATGGGTATGAAAAGCCTGCACACAGTGTTAATGAAACTTATAAAGGAGAGCCGTATCATTTATGGACATATCATAAATTATGGACATTACCTGATGACATAAGCAGGGAAAATTTATCTGATGTTACATATACTGTGTATAACAGAACCGGAACATTTGTAAAAGAATTGCAGACAAGTAAAGTTATCAAAAATGCACAGTTATCGGGAGGGTATAAATTAGACTCAAGTTGTACAGTTACATCAGATTATACGGGAGATTTATATTTGTGTATTGTGTCGGAATATTATGGCTTTGTTGAAAAGATGACAAGCGAAACAATGGAGTTGTCATTTGACCAAACAATAATAGGCGTAAACGCAAGGTATGCAGATGGAAGTATAGAAAATGCTTATTACAGCATTGAATATTATCCTGAAGGAAATAAAAAAGAACCATATAAAATCTACTATATATACCGCCTTACATTAGAAGAATAAAAACAGTAAACGGAGGGATGCGTATGACAAAAAAATTAACAGCTGTTGTAATGATTATTTGTATTGGAATAACGGCTTTGACGGGGTGTGGTAAAAAAACAGTATCTAAAGCTGTTTTAAAAAATGATATGGAAAAAACAGAGATTAATGATATAGGCGTGTCAAAAGATGATTCGCAGCCGTATTGGGGTACATATGTGCACACATTTGCGGCGGCTGATGGCGGATATTATTATATAGGTAAATGGAATAATGCTTTTTTCCTGTTGTTTTTTGATAGAGATACCAAGGAATGTTATCCGGTGTGCGGGAAAGCGGATTGCACACATGATAATATGGAATGTAATGCCTATGTGGGGTACCAGTATTCAAAGAACAGACAGACAACAACATATTATTTGGACAGTGCGGTTTATTATTACAAAGATAATGTATATCTTCTTGATACGAATGGGTATCTTGTAAGATTTTCAACTGACGGAAGTACAAGGGAAAAAATAGCCGTTGTATATGCGTATGGTGGTGAGAGCGGAACAAATCTGGTGTTCCATGATGACTATGTGTATGTATACAATCTGCTTGGACATTTGGGAAATGAAGAAGAGGCTGTAGAGACAATAAAGCGTTATTCGCTTGATGGTAAAAAAGAAGAGACAGTTCTGGAATATACAGGTACAGGTGCCGCAATAACAAGGGCAAAAAGCTATGGGGAAAGACTCTACTTTCTTATAGAAACAGCGACAATGAGTAAAGATGAACAAGCAAATACGGTAATTATGAACAGCAGATACAACAGTCTTTATGCGTATGATTATAAGACCGGAACAGCAGGCAAAGTATTAGAAGGCAGTATAACAGATTATTGTATAGATGAAGTGTCAGGGAATATTTATTATTATGAATATAATGATGGCATGTATTGCTATAACGTAAAATCAAAAGAAAAAAATAAAATTTTTGACGGAAGCGAAGAAACCAGAAAAATGGAACTCTCTTTTGATGGAAAATACGTATATGCAGATAATCGTTTTTGGTCGATTGAAGCCGCAAGAAGTTACCAGACATATGACAGAAAATGTGTCGTATATTCAACAGATGGCAAGCTTATAAATACAATTAGCTGCAAAGGTGAAACATTTGCATTTTTTGGAGATGAGGATTATATGTTTGCGGAGGTTGAATTTGAGGAAAAAAGCTCAAGCGGTTCAAAGAGCGGACTTGCTTATATTAAAAAAGACGATATGGGTAAAGAATGTAAGTGGACAGAACTTAAATAATAAAAATGTCGTGTTATGGGGGTGAAGTATGCAGGAATATAAAAGGATATTAACTAAAAAATTAATTATAACAGTTATATTGTGTATGCTTCTTAATATAGCACTTTTTTTGTACGGCCAGCTTGAAGGACGAAATATTAATGATGTAATATCCGACAGCAGGCAGTATTCCGATTTAATCAGCCGTTTGAAAACGCAGAGAGAAGAATCGGATTTTGAGGGAATGTTTGAAGATGTTACACAGATTATAAAACAGGATAAAGAAGATGGTAAAGAATCATCGGCATCACTTGTAAGACTGAGAAAGAAACTTAAATATTTATCGGGTTTTACAAGTCAGGTAAACGAATGTCTTCAACAGGCAGAACAGATGCGTGGAAAGAAGCTGTTTTCAAATAAAAAAAGTTATTCATATAACAATATCTTAAAGACGGCTGAGGATTATAGCAGGATAGCTGATGTTAAGGTTGTGCTTGTGAATGATACGTGCATTGAAAAGACAATAGAATATAAATATACATATTATTTGCTGGCTGTATGTATGATCGTGATGATATATGAATGCTTTAAGGAACGTGATAACGGCATGTGGCAGATAGTTCACAGTTCAAAAAGCGGACGTATGATACTTGCGTTGAAAAGATTTATATTTGTGTGGATATATGCGTTTGTGCTTACATTCATATATTTTGTATCAACAGTTATTGTATCTGTTTTGTTATACGGAGTATCCGGAATATGGAAAGCACCTGTTCAGTCGATAGAGACGATGAGCGGATTTACAATAAAATGCAATATGGCGGCATATATGTGTCTGCTCTGTTTAATTGCATCGTTTGTACTTGCAATGTTCGGAAGTATAATTTTGGCGTTATTTACTGTTATAAGAAACAGAAATGTTGTACTTATAGGCAGTGTAATATTTGCGGGAGCCGAGTATCTGCTTTATAAAAATATAAGTTTGCAGAGCCGTATAAGTTTTCTGAGAGTGGTTAATATTATTAATTTTTTTGATATTAATACACTTTTGTCGAAATATGCAAATTGGGGATTTAAAACATTTGTTGTCTCATCAAAAGTTTTAATTATAACCGGAATGGCAGTTGTAACAATAATAATGTCTGTGGCGGCACTTATAAAGAGTGTTACATTGAGACCATTCGGAGCACAAAATGTGCTAAAAAAATTGTTTGATAAAGCGGGAGAGTTATATCAGAGAATATTTGCGTTATATCCGCCTGTAATTAAAGAAATGCATAAACTGATATTTACGGGAAAAGGATTTTTTGTAATTGCAATAGGACTTGTTCTTACATTATATATATGCGGTTCGGGGAAAATGGTATTTTCCGA
>UMGW01061121.1_pt1 | contig 33651 bp, 25 predicted proteins | sample 1965371 | NCBI WGS metagenome assembly UMGW01 (sample SAMEA4836082, study PRJEB28245) | human gut metagenome | biome: gut microbiome; material: fecal sample | place: Denmark | collected 2008
CACTACCGGGCGGATTCGGGACTTTAACCCGTTAGAAACGTGCACCGCTAGGCGCACATACAAAAAGCCCGGCAGATTTTCATCTGCCGGGCTTTTCATCTCACATCAGGCGGATATTTAGCATCCGCCTTTCTGTTTCGTTAAACTGCTTTTTTTGCAAACCCCTTCCCCTAAAAGGATCAGCCTTCGATTGCAATGGTCTTTTTCTGTTCTACTGCCGGTTTTGCTTCTTTCTTTGGAACAAACAGGGTCAGGATACCATGTTTGAACTCAGCCTTGATATCGGCCTGTTCTACATCTTCACCAACATAAAAGCTTCTGCTGCACGCTCCCGCATAACGTTCTTTGCGGATATAATGACCGGTTTCTTTTTCTTTCTCATCTTTGTCCAGACCTTTTTCTGCACTGATGGTCAGATAACCATTTTCAAGCGTAGCCTGAACTTCATCTTTTGTGAATCCCGGAAGATCTACAACCAGCTCATAACCATTATCTGTTTCTTTGATATCGGTTTTCATTACATGGCTGGCTTTACGTCCGTAAAGTTTCTTCTCAACGTTCTTCATATCTTTATCGTAATAAAATGGGAAATCACCAAAAAAGTCATCAAATAAATTTTCTCCAAAAATGCTCGGCATCAACATAAGTCATCTCTCCTTTTTCTAATTGCAGTAACCTTTTCGCATTCCGGGTACTTCGACCTGTACCGAACAGTTACATTTACTTTTCATTTCGCTTATCAGGACTCAGGAGGTTTTGGATTTTCGGGAACCTCTTTTTCTTATTTCCTGTTCCCTTTCTCCTCTTCCTTTGTTCTATCTGTACTATAGCACGCAATGTTAGCACTGTCAAGAGGTGAGTGCTAATTTTTTGTGAAGATTTTGTGAAGCCTTCAAAATATCGCTGATTATTCACTGCATTCCATAATAAGCTTCTCGCAGCTGGCATATCCCAGCTGTGAACTGTTCAGACACAACGTATAATTACTGGCTTTTCCCCATTTCTGCTCCGTATAAAAATTATAATTTGTCATACGCCTTTTATCTGTATCTGCCATCATTTTAACCGCTTCCTGCTCACTGACATGATATAACCGACTAATACGCTGTATTTTTTCCGGCATATCTCCATGGATAAATACATTCAGGACATCCTCTCTGTCTTTCAGGATGTAATCGGCATTTCTTCCAACGATCACACAAGGCTCCTTTTGGGCCAGATCTAAAATGACTTTTCTCTGTGCCTCATACACCATATCTTCTACTGATTTTCCAGTGATGTCACGTCCGGAAAATGCATATGCAAATAATCCTTTTCTGGGAGATAATTCCGCATTTTCCTGAATGTATTCTGGCGATAATCCGGATTTTTCTGCAATCTCGTTAATCATATTTTTATCATAATAAGCAATTCCAAGCTGTTTTGCGACTTCTTTTCCGATAAAACGTCCACCGCTTCCAAATTCTCTGCTGATTGTAATGATTCTTTTAGCCATCTCTGCTCCTCCTTAATTCAAAACATCAACTCTATTTTTTCTGATTTTCTTTAAGAACAGATATCCTGCAAAACATGAAATTATTTCAGTGACTGGAAATGCCCACCAGATCAGTGAAATTCCCATCTGACCATTTCTGACAAACAGGGAAAAAATTCCAGCCAGCGGCAGGATAATAATAAGCTGTCTCAACAATGAAATAACCAGCGATTCCACACCGCCATCCAATGCCTGGTAAATACCCTGATATGCAACATTGATTCCGGCAAACAGAAAACTGACAGAGATCACTCTCATCGCACCGATAAAATATTCTCTTGACTGTCCGGCATTAAACAGCGTTGCAAACGCTCCCGGGAAAATCTCTGTAATTGCAATTCCAAGAATCATCAGTGCGATTGTATAAATCAAGCCATATTTGATGCCATCCTGAATTCTCTTTTTATCCCTCATCCCATAAGCAAATGCAAGGATCGGAGTGATCGCATCTCTCAGGCCAAATGCAAGGAACAGAACAAACTGCTGTACCTTATAGAACAAACCATAGGCTGTCTGTGCTGACGGATTGAACTTCAGGATCAAATTCATCACATAAACCATAATAGACATTAATGCCTGTGCAATAATCGCCGGAAGTCCGATTGCATAGATTTCTTTGATAATACCAGTTTCCGGCTTCATATATTTCACATCATGTTTAAATTCTTTATTCAGCTTCATATGGAAAATAAACAGTAACACTGCGGATGCCACCTGACCAATTACTGTTGCGTAGGCTGCACCTTTTACTCCCATTTCGGGACAAGGACCAATTCCATATATCATAATCGGATCAAGGATGATATTTACAACTGCACCGACCACCTGGCCGATTGTAGAATAAAGAGAGCGGCCTGTTGCCTGTAATAGCTTTTCAAATAATGAAAAAAAGATAATTCCAAAAGAAATTACGCAGCATATTCTAAGATAACTGACCCCCATCTCAAGTACTTCGACATCTACTGTCTGTGATGAAATATATGCTCTCACCCCAAAGATACCAAACAATAAACATATCACATAAATGATTACTCCCAGGAACAGACTGTTTCCCGCTACCTTTGCAGCTTTTTTACGGTTTCCCTGTCCAAGTGTCCTTGCAAGAAGTGCATTCGTTCCTACACCTGTTCCGATTCCAACTGCCACCATAAGCATCTGAACCGGGAATACCAGTGTAAGGGCATTTAATGCTGCTTCACTGCCCACTTTCATATTTCCTACAAATGCACTGTCTACAATATTATAGACTGCCTGCAATGCCATGGATAAGATCATTGGAATTCCCATCTGGATCATCAGTTTATTCACCGGCATATCTTTCATCTTGTTGCTTTCTGCCATTTTGTTTTAACTCCTTTCTTTCTGGAATAAAAAAGTGTACACCCTGTCTTATAAGCTGGACTTACGCTGACAGGCTACACACTTTTTTATGGCAAGTATAATACTTTAACAAAAAAAACGAGCAGCCGGTAAACTGGATTTACGCTTACTTGCTACTCGTTTGCTGTAATTATATTGTCTCTTTTTCAAAAAGTCAAACAAAATTTTTCTTGCTTCACAACAATTTTAAAATTTCAAAAGTGGTTTTTACTAAAAATGCATCTGCTTTTTTTGGGCATTATTTCTATACATTTGCATATAATCAGACTTCTTCTGATCTGCCTTTCAGCTTTGAATTTTTTTCTTTGTGTTTTTACTCGTTGGTACTGTCATACTCTTTGCGTTTTTAAACTTTGAAGAAACGCTGTATTGAATCTGCTTTGCTGTTGTAGCTTTTTTTATCGTTGTTTTATAATTATGAGCAAGTGCAGCACTCCCATCGTTTATAAATTACTTTCCTGTTTATTTAATTTTTTTCTGATACAGTCTCCGATACTGGTAATGCACAATAGTGTCACAACAAGAAAAACACCGGGAATCAGGATAATCCACCAGGCACCTGTAAGCAGTGCTTTTTCTGACAGTGACAGCATACTTCCCCATGAAATAACTTCCAGCGGAAGTCCTATCCCGATGAAACTTAATGTTGACTCTTCCACAATAGCACTTCGGATGTTCATGACAACCATAAACATGATGGAAGATAAAAAATTAGGTGCAAGATGTTTATAAAGAATATAAAAAAATCCTCCCCCCATGCACCTGGCCGCAATTACATATTCATTGTTTCGCAGCTGCCGCACTTCTGTTCTGATAATTTTAGCTATACTCATCCAACTCGTAATCCCTATCACAAAAGACAGACTGAATACATTTGCCTTTCCAAGAATGGCCTGCAGAAAAATAACCGTCAGAAGATTCGGAATGCTCAGCAGGATCTCTGTTGCCCTCATGAGCAGCATATCCAGCCATTCCGGTGCCATGCCGCTTACCGTACCAAATACGATTGCAATACCGGTAGATATCACGGTTGCTGCAATTCCGATAAACAGAGACTGCCGTCCGCCATACCAGATCATGGAAAAAATATCACGCCCCATAGTATCTGTTCCAAACAAAAATTCTTTACATGGAGCAATTGTATAATTTTTCAGATCCATGTAAGACGGATCTTTTGTTATGATTCGATTGCAGAACAGACAGCCACCCACGATCAGTATCAGAATGATGACAGACAACCATGGGATCGTATCATACCATCTGTTTTCTTTTTTCGGTACCTGCTGTTCTGCAAGCTCTGGTTTTACTCCAACAATTTCAAACAGGTCACTCATAGTTATCCACCTCCTGCATTTCCGACTGCCTGCTGATACGCATTCTCGGATCGATCCTCTCATTAAGAATCTGTGCAGCCATATTACAGGCAATGATTATGATCCCTGACATCAGACTGATGATCATCAGTAAATTATAGTCTTTATAACGGGCACTTTCATATGCCAGTGTCCCTATTCCGGGATAAGAAAAAACAGTCTCTGCCACATAAGTTCCTCCCATGATATGCGTTACCGAAATCGCCATAATACTCAGATATGATGGCATGATATTTCTCATACAATGTACCAGCATAATACGGGATTTTTTTATTCCTTTTGCTTTTGCCAGCAGCACATAATCTGCACGGATTTCATCCAGCATTTTATTCCGGACCATGTAGCCATAATACCAGAGATGTTCTGTCACGATCACAGTCAAAGGCAGGATCATATGCAAGATTCGGTCGGAAATGTTTTTTTCCTGCCCGACTGCATATGCCCCGGAACTTGGCAGCCATCGCAGCGAAACAGAAAATACAAGAATCAGCACCAGTGCCAGCCAGAACTCCGGGACACAGCTTATGATCGTCCCTGCTTTACAGATGATTTTATCCAGCCATCCGCCTTCTTTCCATGCACATATGACTCCCAGCAGCAATGCACCTGCAAATATAATCAAAAAGCCAGTACCGCCAAGAAGCAGGGTATTGCCAAGTCTGCTTTTCAGCACATCCAGTACATCCATCTTATATTTATAAGAACGTCCGAAATTTCCATGAAAGACCTGATGAATCCATCTGCTATACTGTACAGAAATTTTATCATTCAGACCAAGTTTTTCTTCTGCCCACTCTCTTTCTTCAGGACTCATCTTTTCCACTCGTTCTCCGTAGTAAGAAAACAGTGGATCTCCCGGTGCAAGTCTGGAAACATAAAATGTCACAAGAGAGAGCAGTCCTACACTGATCATAAAAATCACCAGTTTTTTTCCATAATACAGCATTCGTTCGCCTCTCATAACACTTCACCTTTCTGTCTTTCTATTCGTGGATCCGGTATTGGGACTGCCGCTAACAGTGCTTTGGTATATTCATGTTCCGGATGGGCGAAAATATCTTTTGTTCTCCCTTCCTCCACCAGTTTCCCGTGATACATAACACCTGTCCTGTCACACAGAAACTCCACCATTGAAAGATCATGAGCAATAAAAAGAAATGAAAAACCCTGTTCTTTCTGTAATTTCCGAAACAGATTTACCATCTGTGCCTGAATGGACACATCAAGCGATGCAATCGGTTCATCTGCCACGATCAGCTCCGGTTTTGTGGAGAGTGCCCGTGCAATCGCTACTCTCTGCCGCTGTCCACCGGATAATTCACAGGGATATTTTTCCATATAACTGCGATCCAGTCCAACAAGCTCTAACTGTTTTTCTATCTCTTTTTTACCTGGCCTGCCCTTTCCTGAATAAATACGCAGCGGTTCTGCTACAATATCCTCGATTTTCATTCTCGGATTCAGACTGGATGCAGAATCCTGAAAAATCATTTGCCGTGTCATCTGCAGCATTTTCCGATTTTTTCGAAACTCTTTGTTTTTACAGATTGGGATCCCTTTGTAAAATATTTCTCCTTCCGAAGGTTTATATATATTCATAATACAGCGTGCCACTGTAGATTTTCCTGATCCAGATTCCCCTACCAGTCCGTAAATTTCCCCTTTTTTTATTTGAAAAGATACATCATCTATCGCTTTTACTGTCATTTTTCTCTTCAGGTGAAACATATGCGAAAGATGCTGCACATTCAGTAAACTGTTATTTTCCATATCTTCGTTCTCCAATCGGAGCCTTTACTTCCGGAGCTCGTTCATCCAGCAGCCAGGTAGCTGCATAGTGCGTGTCCGTAACCTGAAACATGGGCGGCTCTTTTTCATAATCTATCCTCATCGCATACGCATTTCTCTCTGCAAATGCATCACCTTTTGGCGGATGGATCAGGGTTGGAGGCATTCCCGGTAATGTCGGAAGCCATTCTTTCCCCCTGGACAAAATCGGAAGAGACTGCAGCAGCCCCCATGTATACGGATGCCTTGGATCATAAAAAATCTCTTCCGCTGTTCCGATTTCCACAATTTTTCCTGCATACATAACCGCTACACGATCTGCCACCCCTGCTACAACCCCAAGATCATGGCTGATAAAAACGGTTGCCATCCCGAGTTTTTTCTGGATTCTCCGAAAAACATCAAGAATCTGAGCCTGAATCGTCACATCCAGTGCCGTGGTCGGCTCATCCGCAAACAGAATTTTGGGATTGCCTGCAAGTGCGATTGCCATGACTGCCCTCTGACGCATTCCACCTGAAAATTCATGTGGATACTGCGAAATTCTCACTTCCGGCTCATCAATTTCCACCAGCTGCATCAATTCAAGAACTTTCTTTTTCACCTGCTTTTTGGGCATTTTTTTATTATGGATCCGCACAGCTTCTTCGATCTGTTTCCCGATGGTCATTGTCGGATTGAGGGATGTCATCGGATCCTGAAATATCATGGAAAAAAGGGCTCCCCGCAGCCGTGACATATTTCTTTCCGCATAATCCGTGATATCTATGCCATCTGCCAGGATCTTCCCGGATTTAATTTTTGCCGTCTTCGGAAGCAATTTCATAATGCTTTTACATAATGCACTTTTCCCACATCCGGATTCTCCTACTATAGCCAGGACTTCCCCTTCCTCTACGGTCAGGCTGACATCTCGAACTGCCTCCACTTCACCGGATTTTGTAAAAAAACTTACTGATAAATGCTCTGTCTTCAGTAACTCTCTCATAATGAACCTCTTATAACTGCATAAAGAGACTGTTCCCAGTCTCTTTGCAGCTCTCTTTTATTCTTGTACTATTTCCCAATCCTGAATATTCCAGAAGATACCTACTCCATGATGTCCAAGAACCGTATTTTCAGAGATTCCCTGTATATCTGAATCTGCCACATAATTAGCATCAATATAGCAGATAAATGCATATGGCGGATCCTGCTGAAGCTCTTCCTGGAAAAGATCATAATATTTTGCACGGGTTTCCTGATCTTCATACTGTCTTGCCAGAGTCAGATATTCATCCACTTTCTCATTAGAGTAGGAAGAATAATTTGCACCCTTATCTGTGCCAAAAACTTTATAGGTATGATCGTCTGCATCAAACGGGCTTCCCCAGCCGATCAGACATGCCATCTGTCCGCCCCAGTCAATCTGTGCCGGAATATCTACCGTACAGTTAATGCCTATTTCCTGTAACTGCTGAGCTGCTGCCTGTGCGATATCAATTCGGTCCTGCTCTCCGGACATAACGCTGAGGACGAAACCGATTTCTTCCCCGTTTCTTTCATAAAAGCCATTTTTTCCCATCTTGCATCCTGCATCTTCAAGGATCTTTCTGGCTTTTTCCGGATTATAATCATAATGCTCTGCCTTTTCATTGTTATATATATTTCTCTGTAACGGACCATAAGCCGGCATTCCCTGTCCAAGAAGTACTGCATCTATAATTGCCTGGCGGTCAATTCCATAACAGATTGCCGGAATAAGATCTTTGTTTTCCTTCCAGTAATCATTTGCGAAATTAAACATAATACCACGATAATCGGAAGTAGTCATATCGTAACAGCTGTATCCATCCATATTTTTGAAATTCTCTGCATTTTTCGGATCCAGCAAAGCCATATCAATCTCACCTGACTGCAGCTGGACTGCCTGTGTATTATCGTCCTCTACAATTTTAAAAATCACCTTATCGATTTTTGGACTGCCAAGATAGTAATCTTCATTTTTTGTCATTACAATAGACTGCCCTGCATCCCAGCTTTCCAGTTTATAAGGGCCTGTACCTACAGGATGCCGGAAAAAGTCTGATTCCTGCATATCTTCCCCTTCCAGAAGATGCTTTGGCAAAATCGCTATCGTCATATATTCCAGAAATGCCACATTTGGTTCTGCCAGTTTAAAGGCAATCGTCTGGTCATCCATTACTTTTATTTCCTGAACATCTTCATAGTTTGGTGCATTTTCTGATCCATTCTCCGGATCCATAATAGCCTCGATAGTAAATTTTACATCATCTGCAGTAAAAGCTTCCCCGTCATGCCATTTGATCCCGTCACGGATATGGAACGTATAAGTATAGCTGTCCTCATCATATTCCCATTTTTCTGCAAGACCCGGAATCACCTGGTCATCTGCATCATGAGCAGTCAGACCGCTAAATAACAGCACATTAATCTCACAGTGTTCATCCATCGCCGGATTGATTCTTGTGTAATCACCGGATCCATATACCAGCGTTGATTCTTCGGCTTTTTCTGTATTTTCTGATTCCTTCGTTGTTTCCTCCTGTTTTGCCGTCTCTTCTGCAGTACTTCCTGTTTTGGATGTATCCCCACAGGCTGTCAGAGACATTGCCATGGCCGCTGCAAGCAGCAATGCAATCACTTTCTTTTTCATCTATTTCCCCTTTCCGCTGTTCTGCTTCCTTTTGTTTTGAAAAGAGCCGCCGCTTTTGATTCAAGTCGAACGGACTGCTCTTTTTCGCAGTGCATTTATCATAATCTGTTTCTTTCTTCCCCACAAGCCCCCCGTCTGGTTATCTTTTTCCTTTCTTTTTGTACGATATTTCTGTACTTTTTCCCACTTTTTTCACTTTCGCATCCTTATCCGGGGGATAGCTGAATCAAAAAGACGCAAGCCACACTTCCGTGACTTGCGTCCCTTACGAATCTCTTTAAAAACTGCAATGTCTTTTTTTCTCAACTTCTTCCAATGTCGGCATTGCCGGTATTGCCCCTTTCTTCTCTACACAAAGACTTGCCACTGCATTTCCGAACCGCACATATTCTTTCAGTTCTTCTATGCCAAACATCTCCGGACTTTTTCCAGCTTTGCTGATGCAGTATAAAAATCCGCCCCAGAAGGAATCTCCCGCACCATTTGTGTCAACCGCCCTGCTTGCAAAGCCCGGGATCTGTATCCCGCCTTCTTTGCAGTAAAGATATGCTCCTTCGCTTCCAAGCGTGACGGCAATGATTTTAACACCTTTCTGAAATAAAATTTCTGCTGCTTCCTCTGGTTTTTCTTTTCCGGTCAGCAGTTCTGTCTCCTCATCTGAAATTTTCATAATATCAACATAAGGGATCAGGCTTCGCATCTGTTCTTTTGCCGTCTCTTCATTTTTCCATAAAGAAGCTCTGTAATTTGGATCATAGGATATCATGCTCTCCATTTTCTTCCGTCTTTACAAATGCAAGCGTCGTAAAAAATCTCTCATCCAGAAGCATTCCGTCTGTCTCGACGTTTTCTTTTCGCAGTACTTCTTTCAGAAATTCTCCGTGCATATCTTTTCCTGCTTTTCCAAGAAAAGCTGTGCAGGCACCAAGTTTTGCCGCCGCTACAGCCACGTTTGCCGGAGCTCCGCCCGGGTTCTGTGCGAATACTGCTTGTCCTTCCTCATTAACTCCCTGCCAGGTGAAGTCGATCAGCATCTCACCAAATGTTGTAATATCATAACAAGATTTTTTTGTCATTATTTTTATTCCTCCTAAGCAAACAGACTGATCACGAAAGCACAGATCACACCGGTAAAGCCAATGATCGTCTCCACCATTGTCCATGATTTCAGCGTTGTTTTTTCATCAATTTCAAGCAGTATTCAATGTGTCGTAAAACCCCTTGCTTTAGCTGTGGGGAGTGTCAACAAGTTCTATATCCACAAGCACCATATTCTTGCTGATTTCTGCTGAAATCAAAAAGCTGCAACTTTTGTTTAATCTGCATTCAAAAGATGGATCTGCTTTTTCAGCCACCAAATCGCAATTCCTATATAAGGTGTTTTTGGATCTGCTTCATTCTCCCAAATATGTAATTGCTCTATGCAATTCTGTTGAAAATCTCCTTCCTGATTTGCTAAATCTTCCTGAATCATATCTAATACTGCTTTTCTGTTCTTTAGAAGCGTCACCGCATCTGTATCACAATTTAAATTCAGTCTTATATTGATGTCTTCATCTATAACCACATCCGTAGATTTCATCGTTCCATCTGTCAGATAATATATGGTTTCCAGCGTTTCTTCATCCAACGGATTAATTTTAAGAGGTGCATTTTCTCTCTTTTTATCGCAAGTAAGAAAACGCCTTTTATGCTTTCCATTTGCTTCAGGTGCCTTTTCATTTCCCGAACATACAGCAAGCATATTTCTATAATCCAATCCTTTATTTTCTGTTGTATCACCTACTGCACTTCTTGCCTGCCAGTGTTCAATATAAACGTCACTTAAATCTACATCTTCTTCTAAAATGCGTATATCCGGAATACGTCTCATACAATAGGCACACAAATGTCCCTGTTCCTGCATCAGCAAATTTCTGACCTGTGTTTTTAATGGATTTCTAAGCTTAGCATACCCATCTTTATCTGATAATCCCTGTTCTTCTGCTTCTTTTTTTAATGTTTCCAAGTCAGAAGGTGCCGGGAATTTTTTTATAAGAATCATCGCTTTCTCCTGACCTTCAATAACTTTAACTTCACATTACAGCCTGCAATTTCAGAATCATCGTCGCCGATTTTTTCCTTTAATTGATTCAAAATCTGTTCTGCATTTTCTATCTCTTCACAGTCTATAAAATGATAAAATTTTTGAAATAGTGCCTTTATTTCCATTGGTCGTTCTGATGAATGCATAATACCACTTATAATAGTATTTGTATCTTTTCCATGAACCTCTCCTGATGGTTCATAAGCCATACCATCATCAAGTAAAATAATATTTTCACTTTTTACGGTATTAATCACGGCAGGTGCATGTGTGCTGACAATAAACTGAACTTTAGGAAAGATCTCTGTCAAGTCCCCTAAGATCCTTTGCTGCCAGGTCGGGTGCAAATGCAAATCGACTTCATCAATCAGTACAACACCATCTGTCTCTCTGCATACGTTACCTAAAAGCTGTGGATTAAGTGCCGCCATGCGGTACGCTATATCTGCCACCAGACTAATCGTACTTTTATATCCATCACTCAATTGATTGATTGGAATTCTCATGAGTTCACCTGACTCATCTCTGTAAGCCACTTCTAATTCCTTTGTTCCAACATTGTACTGCATTTTAACTTCATCATTTCCGGTAATTTTTTTATAGCAAGTTTCCATGGCAGCATAAACTGCTTCTAATTCTGGAATGCCTTCTAATCCCAGTTCCTGATTCTGATATTTCCGTACCGTCATTTTCGCAAACCAGTTCATCATCAGCTTAATGTTAGCTGTTCCATCCACACAATCCATATAACCGTTCATTCTGTTATTTGTCTCAAAAACATCACTTTGCTTTTCTCGATGATAATCCCATAAACGCCCGGTTCCATAATAAGCAATAACCGGAAGTATCAGCTTTGTATCACCTTCTCTTAAATGTTTCTGAAACTGAATACCAAGATCAATCATATCTTTTGCATTACCAATTGTCGTACTTCCATTTAATTTATTAAGACTTCTTTCCCATTTTTTCACTCCGGACTTTGTCATTGCCTCTGCCTGTACCGTAACCGGATATTGCGGCTGGACATCCTTTGTACTTCCAACCGAAAAAGCTTTCAATCGAACCTGATTTTTATCAATTCTGCGACTATACAATCCATCCATTTTTACAAAAATCGTACTGACTGCAATTGCTGCTCCCTCCATAATGGATGTTTTTCCAGAGCCATTTGCACCTACAATCACTGCCAAATTTGGATGCAATTTTATATCAAGATTTTCAAAACATCTGAAATTTTTAAGTACCAATTTTTGAATATGCATTTTTTCACCGCTTTCTTTTTATTCTAATTTATCATTCATTTATTGCTTCTTTTATTCATTCTGTCCATTTCTTACAGCCTGATACATTTTGTAACCCCTGGCACTGATGAACTCTTATAAGCTTCTAAAAATATAAAACATCAAAAGAGCCACGGTCTTCCGTGGCTCCATTGTATCACAAATCAAAAAATAAATCTTCTTTAAAACTTAATCATTTCCGATTGATACGTGATAGAAAAAATATATCGTAAGAACATTTTGTAGCAGAAAAATCCTTCCTCAATGAAAACACCTTTTGCACAGTTTCTGACAAATGTAACCGATTCTTCATACTGGGATCTGTCCCAAAATGCACTACCATAAACGCCGGATCTGTGATTGCGATAAAACTTGCAGTTCTGCCAAAAAAGGCGGGACAACTTATACCTACGAGAATATGGATTTACGTATAATTCTGAATACTGACCTTTTTTTACCTGCTCTGAAATCATCTGCACCCTGCTTATGCTCATCCTCCATTTCTGAAGTTCCTTATATGCTGTTGTATTTGATGCTGAACCGCTATTCCCAGTTCATACGGCCGTATCGGGTAGTCATACGGCAAATTTCTTTTTGGAGCTTTTTGGTCAGCTGCGTCTTTTTCAGACGCCATCTCCAGTTCTTACCAACCGTAGAAGGTTTATTGATGCGGGCGGAATTGTCCAGTCCCAGCCAGTCCTGCATCGGAATGATGCAGGTGGCAGCCGCACTTCGCAGAACCAGTGCGATCATGCTCTTATAGAGCTGTTCTTCCGGGGTGGCATAGTCGTACAGATAATCACGCACCATAGCACGTTCGGCAGCCGTGATGGTCTGATACCATGACACCAGTGTTTCATTGTCATGCGTTCCGGTGTAGGCCACACTGTTCACGGAATAGTTATGCGGCAGATAATCGCTGGCACTGCCGGTATCACGGGAATCAAAAGCAAATTCCAGTACCTTCATTCCCGGGAATCCACTGTCACGCACCAGCTTACGCACGGTGTCGCTCATATAGCCAAGGTCTTCCGCAATGATTTCCCGTTTGCCCAATGCCTGCTCCACCGCACGGAACAGTTCAATGCCCGGTCCTTTTTCCCAGTGTCCTGATGCAGCTGTTTCACTGCCATAAGGGATTGAAAAATACTCATCAAACCCACGGAAGTGATCGATACGTACCACATCATACAGTTCGAAGCAGTACCACAGGCGAGTGATCCACCACTGATAACCGGTATCGCGGTGCACTTCCCAGCGATAGAGCGGATTACCCCAGAGCTGACCGGTTGCTGAAAATCCATCTGGCGGAACACCTGCCACTGCAGTCGGAATGTTCTCCTCATCCAGCTGAAACAGACCAGGATTTGCCCATGCGTCCGCAGAATCCAATGCTACATAGATCGGAATATCTCCAATGATCTGTATTCCTTTGCTGTTTGCATAAGTTTTCAGTTTGCTCCATTGTTCATCAAACTTGAACTGGAGATATTTATAATACTCCACTTCATAATACAGTTCCCGGCGATAGTAATCCATCGCATTCTGCCACCGCAGACGGATATCTTCCGCCCACTCGATCCATGGTCTGCCTTCAAAACGATCCTTCACTGCCATGAACAGTGCAAAATCATCCAGCCACCACTGATTTTTCTCGCAGAATCTCAGAAACGCTTCGTTGTGGCCGATATCACTGCGGGAATATGCCAGCCGCAGCAGACGGTTTCTTTCTATATAAAGACAACTGTAATCAATGTCATCTGCCTTACGTCCAAAATTTGCCTTTTTGCACTCGGCCGTCGTCAGCACACCCTCTTTTACCAGTTCATCCAGACTGATAAAATACGGATTTCCTGCAAAAGCAGAAAAGCTCTGATAAGGACTGTCGCCGTAACTGGTCACACCCAGCGGCAAAATCTGCCAGTATGTTTGCCCGGCTTCTTTGAGCCAGTCCACAAAATCATACGCTTCCTGTGAAAAACAGCCGATACCGTAGGGGGACGGCAGACTGCTGATTGGCAGCAAAACACCTGCACTTCTCTTCATCTTTTTTACCTTCCTTTATAATTCGATCAGAATACCTGCATGGTCAGACACCTGTGGTTCCTGTGTTCCGCGAAATACAACTCGGCTGCTCTTTACCGGAATAACTTTTGAGCACCAGATCTGATCGATACGTTTTTTCTCTGCTGCATCCGGAGTATCTCTCCAGCCGTCAATGGCCTGCACCACCGTATAACCATCATCCTTATGCTGTGCCAGACAGTAGGTATCCTGCCAGCCGTCCCGGGCGATCAGATCATAACCTTCTCCCCGAACCGCTGCTTCACTGTTGAAATCACCCAGCAGAAATGCCATCTGTTTTCCGGCTGCTGCACGGGACAGCTTTTCCCACTGATCGAGAAAAGGCTCTTCTTCATCCTTCCACCAGCCCATGTGTACCGCATAGTACCAGACATCTCCTGCACAGATACCAAGTGCACGACGCGTTTTCCAGTAATGATAATCGTCTGTCCTGCTCAGCAGCAGATTTTCTGTTGCAGTGATTGGCATACGACTGAAAACTGCCATACCTTCATCATACTTGTCGTAGCCGATTTTTGCCGGAAGCCAGCTCCAGTAATAATGCACGCCCTGTTCCTTTAGCATCTGTGCAACAGCTGCCGCATGGTTGTCTTCTTTCAGCAATATCCTGTTGCCGGAACACGGACAATAATCTGCCAGAGGGATTTGCATCGCCGGAGCAGATGCCGTCTGGTTCACCTCCTGCAAGGCGAAAACATCCGGCTGCTCCTTTGCGATAAAATCTACAAAAAATTTTCTTTTCGCCTCATAGTCCGGCTCGACGAGGCTGTGTGTATTCAATGTTAATAATCTCATAATTTTTATAAAATGGTGTTAAAATTAAAAGTCCAAAACTATGATGCCTACGGATTGTTCCGTGCGTCGCACTCCCACAATCCGCTCCAGTATTCGCATATCGTGGGATTATCATCCCACTTTTATGCTCATATCTGGGCGGGTCCCAAGGTCTTTCATCCACTTATGAGCAAGCTCATGTGGATTTAGACCTTTTGACCCTGGCATCATAAAATATCATTAATATCAGATTTCAGAACGTCTGCCTTTGGACCATACACTGCCTGGATGCCATCTCCTTTGATCAGCAGACTCAGTGCACCTTCTGCCTTCCATGCCGGAAGATCGGCGACCTTTGTCGGGTCTTTCACCGTGACACGTAAACGGGTCATACATGCATCTACCAGTACAATGTTTTCGCGGCCGCCCAGCAGAGCAATGATACGCTCTGCCTGACTGTTTCCGTTTCCGGCAGAAGCACCTGTATTCTCTGCGGTATTCTCATCGGCATTGTCATCGGTATAGTTGCCCAGACGACCCGGAGTTGCCAGTTTGAACTTACCGATCATAAAATATGCTACAAAGTAACCGATTGCAAAAAATACTATCACACAGATCACAAAGTTGATAATATCGCCGCCCAGACCGGCCTGAAGCGACATCGGAATTCGGGTGATGAATTCCAGATTGCCGAAGGAATGTAAACGCAGGTGTATGATTCCTGCCATTGCAAAAGCACATCCCTGAAGAATCGCATAAACTACGTACAGCGGCATTGCACAGAACATAAACATGAATTCCAGAGGCTCGGTAACACCGGTAAGGAACACAGCCAGTACTGTGGAAATGAACATGGACTTATACTTTGCACGCTTGTCAGCATCGACACGGCGGTACATAGCCAGCGCAATACCCAGCAGCAAACCGGTAGCACCGATCATCTGACCTACCTTGAATCTGGCTGGAGTAACCGTAGTCAGCAGATTATTGTAAGCAGCCATATCGCCTGATTTTTTAAAGTTAATAAGGTCATTTGCCCATGCCAGCCACAGTGGATCCTGACCAAACACCTGGCTGCCTGCGTTGACACCGGTAGCGATGGTGTAAGTACCTCCGAAAGAGGTGTAGTTCATAGGAATCGTCAACATATGGTGCAGACCGAAAGGCAGCAGCAGTCGCTCGAGTGTACCATAGACGAATGGAGCCAGTACCGGAGAAGTTGCAGAGGAATTGGCGATCCAGATACCAAAACTGTTGATACCGGTCTGGACTAAAGGCCAGAACAATGCCAGCACCAGAGAAATAACCACGGAGTAAACAATAACCATCATAGGTACGAAACGTTTTCCGTTAAAGAATGCCAGTGCATCCGGCAGCTTACGGAAGTTATAGTACTTATTGTATGCCACACCGCCCACAAAACCGGCGATGATGCCCACGAATACGCCCATATTCAGAGCCGGGGCACCGAGTACGGAAGTGAAGTAACCATTGACAGCAATCTCCTGTCCGAACAGCGTATGGGTCACAGCACTGGAATCTGCCAGCATGGCACTGGTAACACCAAAAATATTACCGGTGATGACGTTGATAAGAGCAAACGCCAGCACTGCTGCAAATGCACCGCCGGCACGTTCTTTTGCCCAGCCGCCGCCAATGGCAACTGCAAACAGGATGTGCAGGTTATTGATCACAGCCCAGCCAATGTTCTCCATGGTAGTACCGATGGTCATAACAACTGCCATATCTGCACCTGCCATCTGCACCAGCTTACCAAGGCTGATCATCAGACCGGCTGCCGGCATAACAGCGATGACCTGCATCAGTACTTTGCCCAGCTTCTGCAGGAAATCAAAGTTAATCATGCCTTTTTTCTTCACTTTCTTCTCTGCTTTGGTTTTCCCGGTCGGCTGAGCATCTGTTCTGGCTGCACCGGCCGGCTGCTCTTTTGTATTCAGTGTCAGAATCGATGTCTTACCTGCTTCAGCAGTTCCGCTTGCACAATGCAGCTCCATATCTTCTGTGCCGCCTGTCAGAACAACAGACGTAATCGTTTTCAGCCCCCGCTCACGAATAAGATCAAGATCTACTTTTGCTACAGGCTGACCTTTTCTGACTTTGTCACCCTCTTTAACCAGAATCTCAAAGCCCTCGCCATTAAGACTGACTGTTTCCAGACCCACATGAACCAGAATTTCCAGCCCGCCATCTGCCACAAAGCCAATGGCATGTTTTGTTCCGGCAATCGTTTCCACCGTACCGTTTACAGGACTGCAAAACAACCCGTCAGACGGTTCAATGGCGATGCCTTCACCCAAAACACCGCTTGCAAAGGTTTCATCCGGGACTTTGTTCAACGGAACAATGTTTCCGCTGAAGGGTGCTGTCACAACGGTTGAATGTTTCATTGCTGTCATGATATTCCTCCTTATTTTTTTGCATTGTTTCACGCAAGTATTGCACTGTATTTGCGTAACTTTATGCAACCAGAATAATCCCATTACGCAACTTTTACAAGAGTTTTCTAATCAAAAAACAAACTTTCTACTTTTTTCACAATTATTTATAAGGTTTTTTGTGGAAATTGAATATATGAATCGGTTTGTTGCATGCAATGAGCATGCAAACTGCCCCTTATACCAGCGTTGACATTGCATAAAAATAGCTTTACAATAGACACAATGAAAACCAAGGAGGAACAGACTATGGCAGTTACCATTAAAGATGTCGCAGCAGCAGCCGGTGTTTCACCTTCCACGGTGTCACGCACCTGCAAGGACAGCCCTTCCATCAGCCGGGAAACCAAGGAACGGGTACGCCGCATTATGGCACAGCTGGGCTATGTACCCAATTTTGAGACAGAACCGGTAGAGGCATTTTCCAAGACGATCGGCATTATCCTGCCCTCTTCTCAGCGTGATGTCTATGAAAACGCATTCCATCTGGAGATCATCCGCGGCATCGGGCAGTTCTGCAACCAGCGACGCTATGTGAATACGGTCATCACCGGGCAGGATGATGCAGAAGTGCTGGATGCGATACAGAGCATGGTATCCAATTCCCAGGAAGATGGCTTTATCCTGCTCTATTCTAAAAAAAACTGTCCGGTAGCATCCTATCTGCGAAATGAGGGTCTGCTTCATGTCATTGTCGGCAAAGCAGTGCAATCCGCCAACCAGACCATCTACATTGACAACGACAATGCCCTTGCCGGAGAAGAAGCCACCGATTATCTTTATGAACTGGGACACCGCCGCATTGCTTATTTCGGTGTCAGCAACGCCATGCTGTTTTCTGCGGAACGCAAACGCGGCTACCAGATGTCTTTGCTGAAACATGGGATCACACCGCGTGAAGAAGACTGTGTGGAGATCAACTCTCTGAACGATTCCTATGAGGATGCACTGGAAACGCTCCTCACATCTGCGGACCGTCCTACAGCCGTGCTGATCAGCGATGACATTCTGGCTGTGGTATTGGAACAGTTCTGCGGTAAGCTTGGATTCAGCATCCCGAAAGACCTTTCGATCATTTCGTTCAACAACTCACTGTTTTCCCGCATCACCAGTCCAAGGCTGACAACGATCGATGTCAATCCCTACCAGCTTGGCATGGAAGCCGCCAGCCAGACCATTAACCATATCGAAAACCCGAATCTTCTGGCAACAAAAATCATTGTGCCACACCAGCTGATCCCCCGCGAAAGCTGCTGCCCTCCTCCGAAGATCTGACAGAAACAGACACGACCGTTCCTCTCCATACAGTAAACGGTCGTGTCTGTTTATCTTTTCCGGTAATCCCGCGGTGTTATTCCAAAATGTGCTTTAAATATTCGATTAAAATAGGACAGATTCTCAAACCCGCACCGTGAAGCGATCGTCAGGACCGTTTCATCCGTGGTCTGTAATGCCTCAGCAGCCGTATTCAAACGGTATTCATTCAGAAAAGCGATAAAGCTCTGCCCCGTCATCTGCCGGAACCACCGCATGAAATGGCTGGAGCTGAAAGAACATACTTCTGCTGCATCGGCAACGCAAATCTTTTGGGCATAATGTTCCGAAATCCATTGCAGGACGGTTTTCAGCCGTCTGGTATCCGCCGTTTCCGCCGGAAGCTGCTGTTTTCCATGCAGAATGAGCAGAGCCAGAAAACGCAACAGTCCGCTCTTGATGACCAGTTCATAGCCTGGAAGTTTGGAGCTGTTGGCATCTTCGATTTCCTTCAGACAGTTCGCCGCCTGAGGATAATACAGATCATCCGGCGTCAGATGTACGTTCAGTGCCAGACGCCCGCTTTGCAGTGGAAGAATATACTTTTCGGCACACAGATCTCCTGCACCACCCAGAAGTTCCGGATCAAAAATAATATTCTCATACTCCATATACTGACCCTCTGTCTGCCTGAGTGCATGGAGCGTACCCGGTGTAAAAATGAAAATATCCCCCATATAAGCCGGATGCGTCACAGCACCTGCCTGAACCAGCCCGGCTCCCCGCTTTACAAAGATCAGCTCCATACTTTCCTGCCAGTGGAGTGCCACCTGCGGGAAATCTCCCGGAATGGTGCAGGGATAAATATTGAACGGAAAACGCACAGCCCCATGCTGTTTTGTTTCCCGCAAGGAAACCTGTTTTTGCATCGCTATACCTCCTAATGATAGGATTGTACCATATTTTGCACTTTTCAGGCAAGATTTTGATTGTTTTATGTGGTATATCTTGAAACACAGACATCAAAACTCGTTTTCCATATCAACGACATCAAAAGGAGGATTTGTTTATGAATTTCACTGAAATATTACAGAATCTCACAAAAAAGCCGCTGGCTGACTGTACAGATCAGGAGCTGTACCTGGCTCTGCTGGAACTCGTACGACAGAAAAGTGCCGACCGTGTACAGAGCGTCACCGGCCGCAAACTTTACTACATCAGTGCCGAATTTCTTATCGGCAAACTGTTATCCAATAACCTGATCAATCTCGGTCTGTACGAGGAGGCCCGCAAGGCTCTGGCTGCTGCCGGAAAGAATCTCTCAGACATTGAGGAAGTAGAACCGGAACCTTCTCTTGGCAATGGCGGTCTGGGACGTCTGGCTGCCTGCTTTCTGGACTCGCTGGCAACACTGAACCTGCCAGGTGACGGCGTTGGTCTGCGATATCACTTCGGACTTTTCCATCAGTCCTTTGAAAATGATATCCAGAACGAAAAACCAGATCCATGGCTGACTGCACACAGCTGGGCAGAAAAAACCGATATAACCTATCCGGTAGAACTGGCAGGCAAAGAATACACTGCCAGACTGTACAAACTGGCAGTTACCGGCTACGAAGGCCGCACCAACACCCTGAACCTGTTTGACCTCGACACCATCGACGAAAGCATCGTTCATGATGGTATCGCCTTTGACAAAACTGCCATCGACAAAAACCTGACACTGTTTCTCTACCCGGATGATTCGGATGAAGCCGGCCGCCGCCTGCGTGTATATCAGCAATACCTGATGGTTTCTGCCGGTGCACAGCTGATCCTTGCTGAATGTGCTGCCCGTGGCTGCAATTATCATGATCTTGCCGATTATGCTGCCATCCAAATCAATGATACACACCCGAGTATGGTCATTCCGGAACTCATCCGCCTGCTTGGTAAAAAGGGCATTGCGTTTGAAGAAGCTGTTGAAATTGTCACCAGAACCTGTGCTTACACCAACCATACCATTCTGGCAGAAGCACTGGAAAAATGGCCTCGTGCCTATCTGGATGCCGTTGTGCCACAGCTGATGCCTGTTATCGAAAAGCTGGATGCACTGGCCCGTACCCGCACTGCAGACGAAAGTCTTGCCATCATCGACCAGGACAGTCTGGTACACATGGCTAACATGGACATCCACTTCACTCACTCAACCAACGGTGTGGCAGCCCTGCATACGGAAATCCTGAAAAATTCAGAACTGCACGGCTTTTATGAACTGTACCCGGAGAAATTCAACAACAAGACCAACGGTATTACATTCCGCCGCTGGCTGCTGGAATGTGATCCGCGACTGACTGCCAGACTGGAACAGTACATCGGCTCCGGTTTCCGCAAGGATGCGTCCGAACTGGAAAAACTGTTGACCTTTGCGGACGACGAAACGGTTCTGAATGAACTGACCGCCGTAAAAAAAGCTAACAAAGAAGATCTGGCCGACTGGCTTCTGAAAACTCAGAATGTGAAAGTCAACACCAATGCTGTGTTTGATATCCAGTCCAAGCGTCTGCATGAATACAAACGTCAGCAGCTGAATCTGCTGTACCTCATCCATCAGTATCATGAAATCAAAGCCGGTCATCAGCCTGCCGTTCCACTGGTAAGCATCTTCGGTGCGAAAGCCGCTCCGGCCTACACCATCGCAAAGGACATTATCCATGCCCTGCTGACTCTCTCAAAAGTGATTGCAGCAGATCCGGAAGTATCCAAATGGCTGCAGATCGTATTCATTGAGAACTACAACGTTACCGCTGCCGAAAAACTGATCCCGGCCTGCGATCTGTCCGAACAGATCAGTCTCGCTTCCAAAGAAGCATCCGGTACCGGCAATATGAAATTCATGCTGAACGGTGCACTGACACTGGGTACTATGGACGGTGCCAACGTGGAAATTTGCCAGCAGGTCGGAGAAGAGAACATTTACATCTTCGGCCAGAGCTCCGATCAGGTCATCCATCGCTATGCTGCCAATGATTACGTTGCCGCTCAGTGGTATGAAAACGATGCCAACATCCGCCGTGCCATTGATTTCCTCAACGGTCCGGAAATGTTGGCAGCCGGTCATTCTGAAAGCCTGAACCGTCTGCATCATGAGCTGATCCACAAGGACTGGTTCCAGACCTTGCCGGACTTCAACGCATACGTTGTACGCAAAGGACAGGCTCTCAGTGATTATACCTGCGATCCGATGGGATGGAGACGCAAATGTCTGGTGAACATTGCCAAAGCCGGTCTGTTCTCCTCCGACCGCACCATTGCTGAGTATGACCACGATATCTGGCATCTTGGTAAATAAAAATCTACCATTTTATGCCATCGACAGCCGGAACTTTTTCTGATACGGATCTTCAAAGATCTGATCATCCAGCATTCCCTGGATTTTGGAGCGGATGTAGCGGCAGCCGAGCTGGCTTTCACTGGCCTCTTCCGCCAGCATCCGCCTTGTTTTCTCATCCAGAGAAATTTCGATGCCGTACTGTCCGGCAATCTGACTGACCGGAGAAATCTTGTTTTTGCTCTGCATGATCTGATCGAAGTCATCTGCACCAAGAGGCTGCAGCATCACGATCTTATCGATGCGGCCGGCAATCTCACGGCGGATGTTTCCGTACAGCACCAGATCTTCTTCGGTGACTTCAGAAGTCAGATCTGCCGTTTCTGTGCTGCTGGAAAATCCGATCGCAGAAGATCTGTCTTCTTTATTGTTTCGAAGCATTTCGAAACTTCCGCAGAAGACAAAGGAAATATTACGGCAGTCGATCTTTGCCGTCTGTGGATCTTTTCGGTTGTCCTCGTTCACGAACGTTACCTGATCTCCGTCGATCAGTTTCAGGAACTCATTCTGAATGCTTCTGGAAAAGTCCGTTCCGCCGGAGCCGACCATCGGCTCAAACAGTTTGTCCGCTTCATCAACCACAACGATCATATGCTCCCGCATCTGCGGTTTCTCTTCGAGGAAAATATCCTTGACGTGATAGCTTCCTTTCCAGCCGTCACACGACAGCTGCGGTCCGTTGATGATCTTGATGAAAGAGAACTTTTTCTGCAGGGTACGCCAGATCTCGGTTTTGCCGCATCCGGTCGGTCCGGCCACAAGCATATTGCGTCGATGACCCTGCAGATGATTATAAACCAGCATCGCTGCTCCGCGTTTTGCCTCTTCCTGACCGTAAACGTGTTCGCCAAGATACTGATAGATCAGCTTTGGTGTCCAGCTGTAGTCTGTGTCATCGAATGGTGTTTCTTCGTAGACACCTTCGAAACCGTATTCCGCTTCGATCCATTCTTTTTCCGGATAATCCGGCGGCACCGGCGGAAGTTTTGCTTTTTTTCGATCTGCCATCCTCTTTTCGGCTTCCTCTGCTCCCATTTCCTGCAGCATCTGCTGGGTGTAGTTGGTTCTTTCCGATGCCTCTGCGAGAATACCGGCGATATCCTGGATTTCATCCTCGTACAGATGTGTCCTTGAGAGTGCCTCGATAACAATATGTGCGACACTGTCTTTTGGACGCTGCTGCCAGAATACGGAAAGTTCTTCCACCTGATCATAGATATTCGCATATTCTTCATCGCTGACGCTTTCGTATCCGCCTTTAGCGACCGAATCGCGAAATTCTTCAAACGGATTGACAATGGTCGTTTCCTGACCTTTTCTTAAAATAAGTTTTAAATAAACGGACCAGAAGTCTTTTGCCTGTTGTTCTCTCATCGTGCATCCTCCTTCTCAAGTATGCCATCTGTTGTTTTTTCTTTTCTTGTCTTGATCTGGTCCTATCATACCGCACAGACGCACGAAGGCTGTAATTTCAATGGTACGGATTTTATTTTGTTCTCATCGGCAGGAAGTCTTTGCCGGTTTTTATCAAGGATTCCGTAATGCCCCGGCAGTTTTTCTGCATCCGTTTTTGCACCTCTTCATCGGAACTGATACGTCCTTCAATCAGTTTCTGCAGGTTTACCTGCCAGATACCAATGGTACGGTCTTTGTGAAGATCAAAGGCTGCTACTGCACAGAGTCTTAAGATCCCTTCTTTGTTTTTGTTTGTCCGAACAGTATCCCCCATATAATCCGGGAAAATCAGGGCGTTATAAATCTTCACTTCTTTTTCCGGTGCTTGCTTCGAATAGAGCTTCACAAACTGTTCCTGATAAAAGAACTGTTTATATATATCTGCGTTTCCCGGCAAAATATAAGATTCTCCATCCCAGCCGCAATATTTTGCATCCAGAATACAGCAGATATTTTTCAGTTCCGAATCTTCTTTATCCATCTCGATCACGATATCCGGGATATTCTTTTTTTCCTGATTTTTAAAGACCGGCGTCCTGTCCTGAATGCCGTTTCCGCTTTTTCCATACACCTTCCAGGAATAGACATTATTTTGACATTCATTGATGTTGATCTCTTTCTGATCCAGGATTTTGCTTTCAAAAAATACTTTCTCGCCGAAAAGGCTGATCTGGTTGCCATACAGCCAACCAAGAAGCCACTCGTATACTTTCTCAAATTTCACCGCAGCGATGATCTGCACTTCTGCGGTATCTGCCTGCTCTTTTTCTGTCTGTGCACACCACTGTTCTACACTCTGACTGACCATATTCCATGGAGCTTTTTTCGGTTTGCATTTCTGATCTCGTTCTGCCGCTTCCCATACATCCGCCAAATAAAGATCCAGAAGCTTTGCATAAACCTTCAGCATTTCCAGTTTTTTCAGATAGCCTTCGCTCTGATCCAGTTTCACAGATTTTGGAAGTGACAGCAGCATTTTATCCGCCCATCTTACAATGCCGACAAAATTGCTGTAATAGTGTTTTTCGTTTGTATCCTGATCCGTCCGGTAGAAAATCAGATTTTCATTCTTCCAGTTTTTGTATTCAAAACCAAAGGAGCGGTATTTCTCCTGCTGCAGCTGCATGATCCACTCTTCGCTTGTGATCTCTGCTCCGTCCTGTATATACTCGATCTGTTTGCCCATGACCGCATCTGACTCACTCTGCATCGCATCAGAGCCATTCTGTACCTCATCCGTTTCGCTCTCTACCTCTGCCAAAATAATGGTTGTGTTGTCATCTGCTCCCATACGGATTGTCTCCTCGATCAAAGATGTCACGGCCTCTTCAACCGGCTGTTCCATCCGGCTTTTGATCTTGGATTCTTCCAGCATGTCTGTCAGTCCGTCTGAGCAGATCAGATATCTGTCGCCCTTTTTATATGGCACACAGAAAAAACTGTTCTCCGGAAATTCTGCCTGATGTTCTTTTCCGAGATACTCAGTCAGAGCACTTTTCATATGGCCTGGCCGGCGAAAGGTATGATCTGTTGACAGCTGTTCCAGTTTTCCATCATGCATGCGGTAAATACGGGAATCTCCGATCGACAGTCCGTAGATTGCTTCCTGCCCAAACTTCAATGCAGACATAGTTGTTCCCATTTTTGTGATCTTCCGGTCTTTTCTCCAGCTTGTGATATTATCATTTATTTTTTTCAGCATTTGCAGCAGAATGGTTTCGTAATTCTGCTCGTCCTGCTCCGTCCATGGCCGTTCTTCGTCCAGCAGCGTTTTGGCAGCCAGATAAGAAGCCTCTTCTCCACGTGGCAGACCGCCGATCCCGTCGAATACTGCGACCCACTGACCGCCGACTTCTGCTGTTAAATTTTCTTCCAGATCATCATGTACTTCCGGCATACCTATTCCATTAAAGCAGAAATTATCTTCATTCCGTTCCATAAGTGCTCCTGTAATACTCGCACACACTGCTTTTACGGAAATTCTATTATTATTCTTCATATGATTTCTTCCATACCAATGCAAAAGTATCGATAAGATCCTCCGAAACGACACACATCAGAATAAATGCTTCATATGGATTGACCGGATAGAGTTCCATCATATCCGCCTCCATAAGCAGTTCGTTTGTTTCTTCCACAAATGCTGAAAAACGCGGTCCGGCTCCTGATTCAAGTTTTTCATCATCTAATGCATAGATCAGAAAGATCAGCGTGATCAGATCAAAACGCTCCACCGGTTTTCCGGCTAGAACTTTGCTGATCCGTTCGCGACTCAGACGTTTTCCGGAAAACTGTTTTTTCAGGCAGGCAAATGATTTCATGTTGCCGTTTTTTGTTACCGGGACTTCGGTGTACAGCACACTTTCTATCTTTCCGGCACTGATATCTCCTGCTGTAAATCTTCTTGGCTCAACTTCTTTCTCATCCGGATAACGGTTCATATGTTTTGCAATGGTCTCTTTTGCTCTCTCATACAGACGCTCAAATACCTGTCTTGCTCTGTTTTCACGTTTATCTGCAATATTTAAATTTTTAATATAATGCAGATATTTTTTCAGTCCGTCTTCCGTGCTTACATACAGTTTCGGTGTATTCTGCATGGCCTCCCACATATGATCTTTCCGTACAGATGTATCGGAAGGCTCAGCTGCATATTCTTCCAGCAATTTTTCTGCCGCGGCATAAGATTTCCCGGTACGTCTGCAATGCCAGTAAACAATTTCTTTCGGATCGTAAAAATCAAAATCTCCCTCTTTGAGCACGAGCGTCAGAAATTTGGAAATTGTTTGATCGTCCATATCCAGCCCGAATCCCATCTGAAAAATACTCTCACGTTTTACACTTTCTGCTGCGATCCAGCGGTTCGCCTTACGCTTCATCTCCTGCTTTGTTTTCGCCCCAACGGAAGCAAGACAGTCATTTTTTTCAAATCCATCCAGGATCAGAGCGACATACTGCTCATTGGTCACACTGCGAAATGCTTCCTGCATTTCATTTTTTTCATAAAGATATCGTTTCAACTGATCGTTAAATGGAACGATCTCCATTTCACCGGTCAGATATTCAAAGATCTTCTCCTTTTTTTCATCTTTAAACTGTTCCGAATCAATCGTATCATAAAATCTCCTGATCGCTGTATTTGTAAAGTTATAAGACTTAATTGAAGAAGAAGGATCAAAATCCATGATATTTATTTCAGACATAGCTCTCCATCCTTTTATCTGTTTTCTAATGTGTTTTTTTAATGTTTCCGTCACTATGCATTCTGTTCTTTTCCTGCATTCAGCTGTTCCATCAGTTTTTTTAGATTCATGCGGTAATCGCAGGAATCCGGATTTCCTTTTCGGTATCCTGTACAGGCTACAAAGGCACCATACTGTCCCGGTTTTTTCACCAGAACTTTTCCGCATTTCGGACAAAGTCCATACGGATGCTTCTGGATGTTTTCCAATGCTTTTTTCATTTCTCCTGCCGACTGATAACGATCCTTTGGATCATAAGCACATGCTTTTAAAATAAGCTTTCGCATGTCCGCAAAAGCATTTTCAGGCTCCGGAAGCACGGCATCTTTTTTCATTCTGCGGTTGATCCGCTCCTCTGGATCTGCGACATCTGAAAATGGCAGTCTGAAATCATTAGACAGATAATAAAGCACCAGACCAAGGGAATAAATATCTGCTGTCTTATCATAAATCGTTGTCTCTTTGACCTCAGGTGCCATGTAATCCGGGGTGCCTGCGACTGTCATCGTTCCCGAAATCGGCTCCCTGGCAATGCCAAAGTCTCCCAGTTTAAACTGCCTCTCTTTTGAGACCATAAGGTTATCCGGCTTGATATCCCGGTGAATGATCCCTTTTTCATGGCAGATTTCAAGTGCTGAGCAGATCTCGATCCCAAATCGGATCACTTCTTCCGCATCCATTGTTTCATTTTTTTCCATGTAATTTTTTCCGAGGTATTCCGTGAAATCTTCCAGATACTCCATCTGAATATAAAGTTTCCAGAAATTTTCCTCCGGCATCTTTTCCAGGCAGCTTCCCTTGATCTGCACAATATTTTCTGCCCCTGCAAAAGATTCCAGCCGGCTGACCTCATGTGCCACTTTATCATTAAAGAACTGGGTAAAGTCTCTTCTGGCCTTTACCCAGTCATTTCCGTATTCTCTGTAAACCATTTTTTTATTTAATGTCCAGCTGATCATTTTAAGAGCGGAAATTTCCTCATCTGCCTCCCCTTTGTTTTTCACCAGTTTATATACACTTCCGGAAATCCCTTCGCCAAGCTTTTCCGTAATCTCATACCCATAATTTTTCCACTGCATCGGCAGTTCCGGAAATTCTGCCTTATACGCCCGGTCCTGATCTGCGGCGTTTTTTATCTCCATGTGATATTCCTCCAGTATCTTCTCTCTGCCTGATTATTTCATACTATTTCGTCTTTATTTGCATTTTTTACCCGAACATACAATACCAATCTTAATAATAGTTTTTATCCCTTCATTCAACAATTCCGTATCCTATCATTTATCATCTATTTTCTTTCCTCTCCCAGATCACTCATCTCTGCAATCTTTCCGTCTTCCACCCGGTAAACTCTCCGGCACAGCCTCAGAACCCCCGGGCGATGCGTTGTCACGATACAGGTTTTTTCCGGTGCTTTTTCCAGTATATTTTTCAGAAGTTTTTTCTCTGTTTCTTCATCAAGTGCGGAAGTTGCTTCATCCAGAAGGATCACCGGTGCATTACGAAGCAATGCCCGTGCGATGGCAATCCGCTGCGACTGTCCTTCGGAAAGCCCTTTTCCGCGTTCACCCAGTTTTGTCTCCAGTCCTTCCGGCAGTTTTTTGACAAATTCCCACGCACATGCCATCTCAAGAGCCGTCTTCATTTCTTCCCTGGCTGCTCCTTCTTTGGCGATACTCAGATTCTCGGCGATACTCCCGGCAAGAAGTGTATTGCCCTGCGGAACATATGAAAAGCATACTCTTGTGTCTGCATTTAACTTCTGCTCCGTTCCGTCCTGTGCCTTTAAGATTGCCTTTCCTGTATCCGGCTCGATCAAGCCGAGGATCAAACGCAACAGCGTTGTCTTCCCTTCTCCGGATGTCCCGACAAGTGCCACGATTTCTCCCGGACAGGCACAAAAATCAGACTCCCGAAACACCTGTTTTCCTTTTGTATACGAAAATGTCACATTTTCCAGACGAACTTCCAGTCCGCCCTTTGTCAAAAACAGATCCTTTTGATTTTGTATGCTATGTATTTCTTTGGGAAGCTCTGTCAGTTCCCGGAGGCGATGTGCAGAAACCGAACTGTTCAGAAAAGACGGAATGATCGACACGAGATTCTGAAATGCCCCAGACAGGCTGTTTCTCTGCTGCAAAAATAAAGTCATCGTGCCATAAGTGATCGCATGTGTCCATAAGCGGAACAGACAATACCCAAATGCAGTAAACTGTACTGCCATTCCAAGCACCGACAAAACTGCCTTTGTTTTGATGCTGAACAAATTGTAATCCAGAGTTATTTTTCTATACTGTTCCTGCAATTTTTTCAGACAGGTGCTGCAGTGCAAAGAAATGCCAAGCGATTTGATCATATCCATATTGTAAAAAGTTTCTGCCTCAAACGTCATCATCCGACTGCTCATTTCACGCACTTTCTTCTGGCAGTCCCGCTGTTTTTTCATCATAAACTGCGACATCAGAACAACAAACGGAGCACTTCCAAGTGCAATCCCTGCCATGACCTTATCGTAATAAAAAAGCACAAGAAATGTTGCCAGAAAATGATAGAATGCGATCACGACCGCCGGAAGCCAGCTGACGGCATTGCTGCCCACTGTTTCAATATCCTGATTGAAACGGCTGAGCATATCGCCGTTTTGATACTTGCTCAGTTCCAGCCAGCTGACATCCAGAATCTGTTCAAAAAGATCTGCCCGAATATCATTGCTGATGTTCGTATTCAATTTTACCATAATACGGCTGATACCGCCATTCAGAATCAGGCTGACTGCAAAACTTCCTGCCATAACTCCAAAAATCATGCCCGCTTTGTTCATCTGATATCCGGTAACAATATCAATCAGATATTTTCCTGCAATGCTGCTGAGAAGTCCAAGAGAGGTACTTACCGTTCCGAGAAATGTATAAAAAAAGATGGTCCATCGATATCTGACACTGTAATGCAAAATCCATTTCCAGTCATCAAAGATTTCCTGAAATGTCCCATCTTTCCATTTTCCTGCTGCTCTTATTGTTTCGTTATGTATTTCCTTACTGCTTTTTTTTAAATTCTGCACCTTTGAAGAAAAAGAAAACCCAAGTTTCCTGATACCACAAAAACGAATCCAGATATGTTCAAAAAATCTCCACCGAAAATTTTCCGGTCCGATCCATTTTCCCCGCACCTGTACTTTGGTGATTCTGGCAAAAATCTGCTCCTGACGGATTCCCGATTCCGGTACAATCTGACCGTCGCCAAGCAACGTATAACTTTGATCCCCGCATTTTAAAATCCGGTGCATTACATACTGCCCATTTTCACGGCGATAAAATACGATATCGCCTTTTCTTAGTTTCCGGTCTGTTTTTTTCATGCAGATTTTGTCCCGTCCATGTTTCAAAAACGGACGCATGCTGTTTCCCGTGACGATCATGCTGACTTCCTGTCCATCTTCCAGGAGTGCCCGTATCATTTCCATATATTCCTGCGTATCGACCAGCCTGACTGGTTTCTTTTCTTCAAAATATTTTTCACTGTCTTGTTTCCGAAATTTTTTCATAGTTTTATGCTCTGTTGGTTTCTCCTGGTGGCATATCAGATAAATGTTGTCGGACAATGTCCTCAAATAGAATCTTATGATTTTAATCCTATGCGAAAAATTTCGAATTTATGACTATTTCTCTTTTACATTATTTCTCTGATCTGGAATATTTTTCAAAAATCCGGATATACTCAGCTTCCACTTTTGCAAAAGACTCTACGGTATAATCCAGCTCGATATGAAGCTTGGGCGGCTCCCCGTCCTGCTTTTCAAGCAGCCCGTCCAGATCATACCAGAGCATCGCATGGTCGATCTCTTCCAGCTGTGCCTGCTCCTGTGCTGTCAGATCTGATCCCAGAAATTTTTCGTAAATCAAATGCAGCAAATATGCTTCCTGCTCCTGATATTCCGGCAATGTTTTCTTAAAAGGAGACGGCACATCGGACATATAACATTCACTGGCGTCGTGAAGCAGACAGGCAAGTACCATGCGATCAGACATTCCCCTTGCCGCCGCTTCTTTCGCACAGCAGATACAGTGCTGTCCCACTGACCAGAAGGTCTTTACATGGCCGTTTCCCCGACAGATCAACGACAATGCATGGGCAATATCCGGTATATCGATCAGCTCCGGATTCGGATCCGTCGGTTTAAAATGTTTTCCGGTATAGGTAGTGATAAATTCGCTCATCGTATTCCTGCTTTCTTTTTGCAATCAGCACCGGATTTTGGTGCATGATCTTTCAAACCAGGCACCGCTCCTCCGGCTGCTGCCCAGAAGTACAGACTTGCCACGCTGCAGTACGGACTTAATCTGCGGCGGTATTTTTCAAACAGTTTGCGGTCGATTTTTCTGTGATGGTAAATCATCCGCATCCCACGCTGTATCGCCAGATCACCAAAACTCAGCACATTCGGTCTTTGCATACAGAACAGCAGGATCATTTCCGCAGTCCAGACACCGATGCCTTTCAGTGATGACAATTCCTCAATCGCTTCTTCATCTGATTTTTTCCAGATGCCTTCAATGTCAAAACTGCCGTCTTTTACTTTTTCCGCAAAATCTGTGATATACTCCGCTTTCCGGAAAGATATCCCAAGCGGCTGCAGATGTTCCACACCTTCATTTAATATCGTGTCCGCATCGACTGTCCCAAGATAATCCTTCATTCTCTGCCAGATCGTAGCCTGTGCTTTGGTCGAGATCTGCTGACCGACAATATGATGAACCACCGATGAGAACAGATCATCGTCAATCGTTCGCTCAATCATGCCAACCTGATCGATCACCTCAGCGAGACGTTTATCTTTCTGTTTCAGATAGATAAGTTCCTTTTCTCCGTATTCAAAATACATATCCTATTTGATTCTCTTCAATTCATATTCTCTTGTTCCAAGTCCGATCTTTTCTGCCTGGTCAAGGGTTGCTTTCCACTCGATATTCGGATTGGAATCTTTGAAATGATCGTGGTGGCAATGCCATCCCGGCTCTGCCAGATGTTCTCCAAGCTGACTGTTTGCAATCGGTGTTGCATTCAGGCAGGCATCTGCACATGCCTGATCCAGTGCGACCGGATCAAAGCTTGCGAACATTCCGATATCCGGAAGGATCGGTGCATCATTCTCACCGTGACAGTCACAGTTCGGGCTGATATCCTGTACCAGTGCGATATGGAAATGCGGACGGTCGTGACAGACTGCCTGTGCATATTCTGCCATTTTACGGTCGAGAATCTCATTTGCACTGTCATTTGGATTGTATACCGCATCAAAACTGCAGGCTCCGATACAGCGTCCGCATCCTTTGCATTTATCATAATCAATAACTGCTTTTTTATTTACATAAGTGATCGCATCGCTTCCGCATTCTTTTGCACAGCGGCGGCAGCCACGACAGACTTCCGTATTGATTGCCGGTTTTCCGCTTGCATGCTGCTGCATTTTTCCTGCACGGCTTCCGCATCCCATACCGATATTTTTAATGGCTCCGCCAAATCCGGTTGTCTCATGTCCCTTAAAATGGCTCAGGCTGATAAAAATGTCCGCATCCATGATCGCATGTCCGATCAGAGCCGTTTTGCAGTATTCTCCGTTTACAACCGGAACTTCTACTTCATCCGTTCCTCTCAGGCCATCTCCGATGATAATCTGACATCCGGTCGTAGTTGTATTAAAACCATTGAGATTTGCACAGTCCAGATGTTCCAGTGCATTCTTTCTGCTTCCCGGATACAGTGTATTACAGTCTGTCAGAAACGGCATTCCGCCCTGCTCCTTGCACAAATCTGCAATTACCTTTGCATAATTTGGTCGAAGGAAAGCCATATTTCCAAGTTCACCAAAATGCATCTTGATCGCCACAAACTTTCCATCCATATCAATGTCTTTGATGCCGGCAGCAATACAAAGTTTTTTCAGCTTGTCCAGCTGGCTGGTCCCTACCGGACAGCGGAAATCGGTAAAATAAACAGTAGATTTTCCCATGTCAGTTCCTCCTGATATATTTTCTTCCGTAAGTTTCCCGTACCTTTGCATCCTTAATGCCAGACTCTGTAAAAAAACGTGTTGAGTCTGTACAGAATCCTTACTTTCTATAAAAGAATAACACATCAAGTACACTTGAAGTCAAGTACCTGTTTGTAAGCATCCGATTTTTTCCTGCTTCTCAGGCTGCCGCACCTCAGACTCTGTGAAAACAACAGAGCCGATACTCATTTTAATGCTCTTAGGCTATTTCTTTTTTCATTGCCTTATAGCCGATTACCACTGTCCATACATAGGCACATGTTTTAGGAATCATCAGCATACCGATCATTGGGATCACATCCGCCCACAATACAACCGGAATATAGAAAGCAAAGCTCAGTACGATTGTCAGCCACATCCAGCGGAAAGATTTATCATTCTTTTCTTTTGCACTTTTATAAAACAGAACAATGATAATCAACCCCATCAATGCGAATGGAATATTACGGTAAATCCCCCAGGAAAGCGGAGCATCTGTGGCAAGCCAGTTATTCTGAGGCATCATGCACAAAACAATTCTCAATCCTGCAAGAGCGTAGATTGCAGCTGTGGTTATTTTATGCCCTTTAACCTGATAACGTTCACGCCAGATATGATAAAGCACAACATAAAAGATCGTCATAGTAACAGAGGTGATCCACTTACCTAACCCCAGCTGTACGGTAAAGTTCTCAAGGCCGGTGGTACAAAGTGCCGTTGCACGTGGAATCAGATGGAACGCATCTCCACTGCCTAAAAGAACTGCCATAATTCCAAACATAGTAAACTGACGGTTTCCTTTACTTTGACGGATCATTAAAATTCCGATTGTGATTACCGAAATCAAATATACGGTATCAAATAAAGTTTCTACAATTGCCTGCATA
>UMGW01064652.1_pt1 | contig 33588 bp, 55 predicted proteins | sample 1965371 | NCBI WGS metagenome assembly UMGW01 (sample SAMEA4836082, study PRJEB28245) | human gut metagenome | biome: gut microbiome; material: fecal sample | place: Denmark | collected 2008
GGGTTCGAGTCCCGCTGGAGGCACTTTTCGCAACCGCCAGAAATGGCGGTTTTCCTTTATTTTCCAACGGTTTTCAAGCTTTCCTATTTCATTCTAATTCACTCCAAATCACGTCATTTCTCTATAAAACGTGGGCAAAATGTGGGCACGGAATCACCAGATCATCGGCAGTCCGAGGCATTGGCGCGCCCACTGTTCCACGGCACGATTCTCCTCATCGTCACCGAGCAGCAACAAGTATCCGGCAGGGTTTCCGTTCTTCGCATGTTCCAGCTGCTTGATTACGCCCCAGTCCTTCAAGGTGGTGATTGAGCGTTTGAATTCTTGGTTTGCAGCGCCTTTCCGCTTTTCGATGTATTCCTGGGCGTCTTCGCTCATGGCCTGCTCTGGCGATATGCCTAGCTTGCCGTAGTCGTATGCGAATGTTTCGGCTCCGCGCTTGTAGTATCGGCATGGGTAGCCCTTGGCTTGCGCGTCGGCGGTTGGGCAGTTACGCTCCGTGTCCCAGTCATAGGTGACGCTGGCCATGTAGGTGAGCAGCAGCAGCGCTGAGTTGCTTGTGGAGAGAGTGCCGTCCGCCCTCATCTTGGAGAACTTGCCCATTTGACCGAGCTGACGGATTGCGTTGAAGTTGCGGTAGCCCATTTCTTCCATGTCTTTCCTCCCCACCTGCTGGTAAATTGGCAAGTGGAGAAATGCTCGCGCTTTTCTTCATCCCCTTCGGTGTGACAGCGCCGGAGGGGTTTTCTTTACCTGTACTTATTTGTACCATTGGCAGTAGACAAATAAGTACCAACTAGCAGTACGTATAAATACCGCAACCAATACTTATATGTACCATCTATATAAGTAATATATAGATTGGTGACATTCTTTTTATAGGGGCAATGTGCCGAAGAAAGGAAGAATCGGAACGTGCCAATTCCCCCATCTGTGGTAGCTTGAAGCAGAGAGAAGGAAGGGGAGGCAATGAAAATCAGGTATCTTTTCTGGGCCATCGTCTGCATATGCGCCGCATGGACCGGACTTTTCGGGGACATGGGCGATACGAGCATAGGCACGAGAATCGTCGTCGCTTTAATATTCATCGTTGCGGCCATCTACCTTTTCGGCAAATTCAAGGGCGGCGCCAATACGTCTAAATCATCGCCGGAAGCCCCATCGGACGCCACGGCAACGCAGGCGGCAGAGGCGGCCGACACGGAGCGTGGGAACGTCGTGGAAGCCGATTATGACGATTACGTGGCAATCGACATCGAAACCACAGGATTAGGCAGAAGCGCTCGAATCATCGAATTGGGAGCCGTGAGAATCAGGCACGGGCGCAAAGTCGCGTCATACAGCCAGCTCGTCAATCCCCAGATTCCGATTCCAGCCAAGGTCACGCAGATCACCGGCATCACTGATCGGGACGTGCGACACCAGCCCACCATCGACAAGGCATTGCCAAGATTCTACGCTTTCTGTGGGCGTGACACTTGGATAGGCCACAATATCCGGCGCTTCGACCTGCCGGTCATCGCCCGCGAAGCCGAAAGAGTGGGCGCCGGAATGCCGGACGTGAGCTTTTATGACACGATGGAATTATCCCAGGCATTGCTGCCGCAGCTCGACCATCATCGCGTGGTAGACCTCATCCGCTACTTCGGCATCGCCAAGACCGAGCGTCATCGTGCCGCCGACGATGCTGCACAGACAGCGCAAATCTTCGAGCATTTGAAGCGGATATAAGCTTTATAAAGACTTATAAAGGCTTATAAGGCAATATAAAAGCCCCACAATCGTGGGGCTTCATGCTATCAGAGGCTGTTCACGGCATTGTAGAATTCCTGCGCGTCCTCGGCCCTCTTGAATTCCAAAGGTAGTGAGCGCAGCGCGCTGTACTTCCATGTGACGGTGCGCTTCTTAATCGTCACCCCTTGCAGGTCGCTCACCTTGTAGGCTTCGGTCTTCTTATACCGGTGCAGATACGTCGTGCAGACATCCAATTCCAGCCGATTCGCATACAGGCGGATACCCATAAACAACGGATCGTCAAGCCTTTCGCACTCGTAGATCGCGCCCGGCGCGGGCTGTGGTCGCTTCGCCATGATCATTCTCCTTTGCTTTCCTCTGATTCTATGCTTCAGACGATGCTGACACGCTCGGCCATGACTTGCCGGAAGTCTCCGAGGACTTGTGTCGTTATGTCGAGTTCATCATGTTGGCACGGAATCATCTGTACATTCTTTTCAAGAGCGCCTAGCCGATTTTTGCATCGAGAAACGCATGATCGCCATCGACATAAGCCCGCTCGATCAACTCATGCGTATCGGCGTAAAGCAGATCGTTGGACGGATACTCCTTCGCCATCTGACTTTGGATGTCCTGATCGGAAAGCGACGGGTCAAGAATCTTCGCCATGATGGGGAATACGCTGTCGATCTCATCATGTGGCCCATCGACGTAGACGCGGATCATATCGTTCTCCCCGTATCCGAGCACTGCCCCGTAGACCAGCACGTCCACTGACGATTGGCCCAGTCTCCCGTGGAGAGCGTCTGCGGTGGAGAAAGCGCCGGTGCGATACTCCGTCCGATAATAGGGGCCGGTCGAATCGCTCGGCGTGAATTTCTCGACGTCGGTTATCTGCGTCGAGGAGTTCGCGTTGAACTCGTCCACAAAGCTCTGCGCCGTCTTCTCGTCTTCCTGTTGTTGTGGCTTCGACTGCTGCGTGCTGACGTCCGGCGTCTTGGCCGTCGTGGAATCCGGCTCCTGCTGGCTTCCGCAGCTACAGGCCGTCGCCAGGAGAAGCGTTGCAGCTGTGATGGCAATGATTTTTTTACGCATTGAAAACCTTTTCTTTGGTATCGCTAAAGGTGATTCGTCCGTTAGGTGAGGTGTTGAGCGTGGCTTGGTAGTCCGCAAGCACCTGCATGGTCACGTTCAGCTCGTCTGCTATCGACCATAGGTCATCGTCGTACATGTGTTCGAGCAATGCAAGCTCAGCAGGATCGACGAGCGTGAGGGCGGTCTGCGTTCGCGCCCGTCGCTCCTGCTTCGAACGATCGTTTGAACAGCCGGTGTCGCCATGCTGCCAATGCAGCAGCTCGTGTACGAGGGTGCAGCGTTTGGCCGTATACGTGAGTCGACGATCGATGAGGATGACGCGGGTTTCGTCATCATAGCAGCCCCATAGTCCGTCCGGCAGGATGGCGCTGGACACGGTGACAGGCAGTCCGACAATCGCGCGGCGCATGGCACCGTAGGTCATGCGCCGGTCGATCGGCAGGTCAGGCAGGCTCGTCGTAATCCGGCCCAGCCTCTCCATTAATGGCCTCCTGCTTGCCCTGAGCGTTATAGGCGGCAAGACCATAACCGCCTGCCTGCGCTTTCCTCTCGGCGGCTTCGACCGCATGACGTTTGGAGTCCATCACGATATCTCCGATGGATACGCCCGTCACCTCGCTGATGCGCTCCAAATCACTCAGATTGAGCGGGCGCGTGAAGTTCTGGCGTTTATACCAGTAGTCCTCGCCGAAGCCGCAGGCCTTGGCGAAATCCTTGACGGTCATGCCACTGGCTTTTTGAAGTCTGACGCATTCTCGCATGACCTGTTTTGCGAATGCGGTCACTTCGTTTGCTCTCATACCCATGCCTCCATTATAGCCAATTACGTAGTCATTGTGTACAAATTGTAAAGAACTATGCAAATTCATAGGTTTAAACTACGAATTTGCGTAGAGTAAAAACCGTCGAAAGGAAAAACGAGATGTTGAGCACCAAGAAGACCAAGACCCCCGACCACTACCCGTGCGGCCACATGCGCGGCCCCGGCTGGCACGACTGGCGCGCCTGCCTCACCAAGCAGGGAATCGAGGAGGATGAATGGCCGGTCTGACGGAAACAGCCAGCAGAAACCTCAAAGCGGAACTCGCCAGACACGACAAGACACCGAAAGACCTAGCAAAAGCATGGGGCCTCGAAATCAGAGCCGTAAACAACAGGCTCAAAGGCCGCACGCCACTCTCGACGGATGAAATCGAAAAAGCGGCATCCATGCTCGACATGGAATCGGAAACCCTCGTCATGCTCCTCATCCAGCCGATTGACAGCATCAAACAATTCAAAGCCTAAGGAAACCGAACATGAGCCAGTTGCTTAACCCTCCGGCACCACCGGAATCGAGGAAAACCATGAAACCAAGAATCGAACTCATCGGCACCACCGGCTACGCCATCCGCATCCAGGAAGACAAGAGCGGCCAACTCATCGAGCTCCACGCGGACGGCGAGGAAGTCCTTGCGGACATCCCTGAAAGCACCCTCGACAACTTCGCCTACACGCTCAACGACGACCTAGGGAACATGCGATGAGCCAATCATTCGAACTGCGAATCATCGAGGACGGCACGCACAGCAGTGACCACAGCTGCCTCATCGGACTCAGATTCGACATGGCAGGCGGATACCAGGAACACATGCTCAACAAAACCGACCTCATGAACCTCCGCCGCGAAATCGGACGAACACTCGAAGAACTCAACCAGAAGAAGGACAAGAAATGAACATCTTCCAACAGCGAGAAAAAATCATCGAAGACCTCATCACGGCGTGCAAGGACCACGACGAAGAGAAAACCAACCACCTGCTCAACCAACTCACGGAACTCGACAAGTCAGCCGAACAGAAGCCACTGCCTGAAGAGCCGAAGGAGTGGGGCTTCTATGTCACCGCGAATGATGGTCGGCTCCTGCTTAAGGACGTCGATGATGACTGGTCGGCGCGCACATGGGATAACTTTGCTAAGTGCATCTGGAATGGCGATAGACAGTATGCAAAGTGGCCGGAAGTCTGCGCCCAGCTCCCGCCTGAAGCATTCCCACTCAAGCGAGTGAACACTGGGAGCGACGATGACTGACCATGATTACTGGCTTGAAGACATGAAGAAGCGGAAGAAGCCGAACTACCCGCTCCGACGCGTCAAATTCGCCCTCGCGGTGGTCGCCCTCATCGTCACATCCACACTCATGCTCACCTGGCATGACGGTGACACCGTGATGGCGCTCATGGTCGAAGCCATCTACCTGCTGGCCGGACTGTGGCTGATCGTCAGATTCGCGCCACGCGACTAAAAGACTTCCCACTGGCCGGCAGTCCCAACAAACAACCCAATCGGATTGTTCCGCAGGACACCCACGTTCAACCGCCAGCCAGCGGGAACCATAACTGAATATCGATATTATCCACGCGCCGACCATCTCTCTGCCGTACATACACTGTCGGCGCATTCGGCTGGGCGACGGTTCGCCCGCCCAAGGATTCCAATCTCTTCTCTCTCTCTATCAAAAACGCAGGCACCCCGGTGCTTGCAACCCTTCAAAAAACCGCCTGACGGCTTCAGTCACCGTCGGCCACGCCACCGGCCGTGAACACGTTCAGGTCGTGTTCCAACAGTCAAAGTGGCGCTCGGAATCCACGGACGGCACTGGTTCGACTCCAGTGCCAGCCACTCAGCCCCATCCACTCGTCAGGGTGGGGCACGCAACGTCAACACGTCAAGGAGCCACAATGAGCAAAAGGACAACAATGAACAGCGAGAAGAGCAGGACGCTGAGATTCACACTCTCGGCCGAATGCATTGGAAACGAGAACGCCACCAACTCGATCATCGGCGAATTCATCATGCCGTTAGACGCATCCGATGATCTGGTATGCAGCGTTCACCCGCCCGGCGACAGACTCGGCGGAATAACCGCACTCGCAGCCCGAATCGCATGCCAGTCCCTCGACGTTGCGCTCAAAAGGCATATCGAACGCGGCGGCAGCGACACCGTGGAAATGGTTGACGGCCTCTACATCGACCACAATGGGAATCTTCAGGACGCCGGCCATGAGTGACCTTCTCACACCAAGCGAGCTGGCGGACATGCTCGGCATGAGCACGCGCACCCTGGCGAACTGGCGAAGCACAGGCAAAGGCCCGCCATACGTGAAAATCGGCGTGGAACCACCGGAAGGCCATCAGGACAGGCGCAAAGTCAGATACCAACGTCAAATCGCGGAACGGTGGGCTCTGGCACACGAATACCGAAGAACGGTGGCGAGATGAAAAACGGCACGTTCGTCTTAGTGACACGGATCCAAAGCAGTCCAAACGTCAAAAGCGACGGGAAAGCACGCTTCGGCGACAACAATCCGACCCTCACGCAGCAAGGAATCGACGTGGACGAATTCATCAGACAAAACCGTCATCTGATCGAAAGACTCAGGAAAGGAAACCATTGAAACACGAATACAGCAGTGACGAGCTCCGAGAGCTCAAAAGCATTTACGACGAGTCCGGCGAAGCTGGACTCCAGATCGGCGAAATGCGGGCCCTGCGCAAGGCCGGACTTGCCAAGCAAGACCTACCGCCAGAGCCGGAGAAGCCGCATGAAGACATCCTTGCCGACTATCAGGCCGTCAGCGATCCCACGCCGAAACCGGCGGAACAGGCGGAACCGTCGAAACGAGACCTCATCCTCGCGCACTGCAAAAAACGCATCGACCAAGGCCAACCGTTCGACGGCAAGGAAACCGCCGAAGCGCTCGGCATAAGCCAGAAAACAGCCGGCAACATCATCAGCCAACTCCGCAAGGAAGGACTGCTACCGGCCTTCGACCAGCATTCCCCCCGCAAAACACGCAAAACCACCACAACCGGAAAGAAGAAAGAAACCATGACCACCACAGTCCAGGAACAGAAGCCGGAAGCCAAGCCGGAAGAACCGCGCATCATCATCGCAAACGCCTTGGTCGGCATCTTCGACGCGGTGAGCGCCTTGCAGCGCACCGCGTTCCAAGCCAACGACAAGGTGGTTTACGGCTTCGCCACGAAACTGCTCACCGGCGAATTGATGGACATCAAGGCCAATTACTCGAAGGACGCAAAATGAGACTCAAATTCGATAGCGAGAGTGGCGTTTTCACCATCAAGCCAGAGTCCTTGGCGGAAACCGTCAAGCTCAGGACGTCCGCGTTGGGCATCGCCAATCTCCTGGTCAATTATTTCGACGCCGACATCATCAAAGCAGACATAAACAAGCCAAGCAATCAGCAGGGAGCCTGAAATGAAGCGTATCCCCCTCAAGGACACGGAACGCTACACGGTCGAGCGCTTCAAGCAGTGCAAGAAGACGGAACGTGAGCTCGCTTGGCTGAAGAGCCGTAAGGCGGGTGTGGGCGGCTCGGATATGAGCACGATTCTCGGCCTTAACGCTTTCAAAACGCCTTACGAATTGTGGCTGGAGAAGACGGGTCGCGTGGAGCCGGAGGACATTTCCGACAAGTGGGCGATCGTCAAGGGCAATGCCCTGGAAAACGAATTGAGGAAGCGATTCCGCGCGGCACATCCCGAAATGCTGGTCACGGACGGTACGGACAAGCAATTCATCAGCCGGGAGAAGCCGTACCTGCGTGCCTCTCTCGACGGCATCCTGCAAAGGGAGGACGGCAGCTTTGGAATTCTTGAGATCAAGACGGCGGGTGGTCGTCGGGCGGGGGACTGGCATGACGAGGACGGAAACCTCCGTATTCCGCCTTACTATCTCGCTCAGGTCGAATTCTACGCGCTCGTCACCGGCTGGACATGGGGCTACGTTTACGCCGCCATCGGGGACGATGAGCCGGTAGAGATTCCATTCGAGGCTGACGTGGAGGATATGGCCGCGATCGACAAGGCCGCGACCGATTTCTGGCATTTCGTCATCACGGGCACGCCGCCGCAGTTGACCGGCGGGGACGTGCAGAAGGCGTTCCCCGAGCCGACGCCAGACATCGTGGACGAAAGCGACGATGACGACCTCTACGTCCTGCTCGCCAGATACGAGAGCGCCACCGGCATGATGAAGGATCTGAAGGCCATGCAGAAGGAATTGCAGGAGCAGATCATCGTGCGCATCGGTTCGCATTCGGGCGTCCGCTGCGGCAACCTCCAAGCCACCTACAGGCCGACGACCCGTAAGGAATACACCGTCAAAGCCACGACATACCGCAAATTCGCATTCAAATCCATCGAAGAAAAGGAGCAATAATCATGGGAGCAATCGCACAGCAGGCGCAGGGCCGGCAGATGGTCGAAATGACGCCGAAGAAGAACCTCCAGATGCTGATGAAGAAAAGCTGGCCGCGCATCGCCAGCGTGGTCGGCAACAACATCAGCCCCGACCGCCTCTACCAGATGTGCGTCAGCGCCATCAACAAGACGCCGAAACTGGCGGAATGCTCGCCGCAGAGCGTGCTTTCCTGCTTCATGACCTGCTCGGCCTTGGGGCTTGAGCCGTCCAACGTGGATGGATTGGGACGCGCCTACGTGCTGCCCTTTTACAACAAGAAGTCCGGCGGCATGGAAGCCACGTTCATCATGGGCTATCGTGGCATGATCGATTTGGCGCGACGTAGCGGCCAGCTCGTGGACATCAGCGCCCGAGCCGTACACCAGGGAGACGAATTCTCCTACAGCTACGGATTGAACGAGGATCTGCACCACGTGCCATGCGCCAACCCCGGCGAACTGACCCACGTGTACATGGTCGCGCATTTCAAGGACGGCGGCCACTACTTCCTCGTCCTGAACCGTCAGGAGATCGAGCAGGCGAGGGCGCGTAGCAAGAGCGGCAATTTCGGCCCGTGGAAGACAGATTACGAGGCCATGGCCAAGAAGACCGCCATCCGCCGCGCGGCGCCTTATCTGCCGTTGACGGTGCAGGCGCAGACCGCCGCCGCCAGCGATGACACCACGCCGGATTACGGCGACGTGTTCCAGCCGGTGCTTGATGACAATGGCGATGATGGAGCTGATGACGTGACCGCCGAGGTCATGGAGCCGGACGTTGAAGCCGGGCAGCAGACTGAAGTGAAGGAGGCCGAGTGATGGCCGGAGAGACTGTTATCACGATCATTGGCAATCTGACCGCAGATCCGGAGATGCGCACGACCCGCAATGGTGCCACGGTGGCGAATTTCAGCATCGCGGCCACGCCGCGCGTATACAACAGCCAGGCCAACCAGTGGGAGGACGGCGACGCTTTGTTCATGCGCTGCACCGCTTGGCGCGACCTCGCCACGCATTGCGCCCAATCGCTCCGCAAGGGAATGCGCGTCATCGCCCAGGGCAGGCTGCAGCAGCGTTCCTATCAGGCGCAGGACGGTTCCAACCGCACTGTGATCGAGTTGCAGGTTGACGAGATCGGACCGTCGCTCAAGTATGCGACGGCGCAGGTGCAGAAGATGCAGTCAGGCGGATACCAAGGCAACGCCAATGGCGGCGGCTATCAGCAGCCGCAGCAGGCACAACAGCAGTCGCAGGCTCCTGCCGATGATCCGTGGGGCGCTCCGGCTGGAGAGCCTGATTTCTGATGCGCGAATGGATTGAGTCACCGGACGTGCTGCCGGTCTGTCCCAAACATGGGTGCGCGCTGTATCCGGCGCGCCCCATTCCATGCCCCGAATGTGAGGCCGAAAGCGAAGACCATTACGCGGACATTGGCGATGCCGACATTTGGATTTTGGAGGACGAATGACGCAGGAAACCACCATCGACGTGCAGAAGGCCTACTGGTGGACCCAGAACAAGCGTGGAGACTGGCGGGCGAAATACCGGCGCACCAGCGTCGTGAAAAGATGCGCCTACCTCACCTACCGCAGTCTCATCAACAGCGGCAAACTCAAGCCGCCCGCCAAATGGCCGGTGCACGTGACCGCCATCATCCACCCATTGACACACGGCAGATTCGACCCCGAGAACGCGGCGCCGATGGTCAAGGCAATCTTGGACGCCATCACACAAGCCGATTTCTGGCCGGACGATAACGCCAGATACGTGGTCGGCCCGGACTACAGGCTAGGCGAGCCAAGCACCGAAAAAGGCGTCTACCACATCACAATCCGAATCGAAGAGGAAGAACACTAATCATGGCGACGAACGTGACTGAGAAAGACAAGACACTGCAAGAGATCATCGACTGGTGCGAGCAGCTTGAGATTGATGGCTTGAGGCTTGCAAACGCTCTTCTGATGCAGCGTGACACGACCGCATACGGTGTCGTGAAGGGGCAAATCGACGCATACGGAAAGACAGCTGACCACTGCCGTTCCATGCTCGGCTACAGCGGCTCCATGCTGTCCGAAGTGCCAAATCAAAACGAGGACGCGAAATGAGTAAACGGTACAAGGTTTGCCCACTTTTTTGGAGTGATTACGGCTGTAAACGCACCTTGATGAATATGGGTGCGTTTGAAGAGTTGCTGAACGAGGGTTGGCAGATTCTGCGGGTGGATACCATGCCGCCAACGGAATTGCGTGATAACGCCGTCGCAGCGACGAACGTCTACATCCTTGAGAGGGAGGCTAATGATGATTAGTCAATACGACAAGGACATGTGTTGCCTGTATATCGCTGAGGGGATGAGCTACATCTGGCAACAAAAAGGGAACCAAGAGCTTCCCCGAATACTTGAATCATTGGCCGATAGGAAGCTCATGAAGCGTGTCCATGGCGGGTATGCGATCACACTCAAGGGCCTGTTGGCAGTCAAGGTGTGGAGACTTCACCTGTTCCTGTTCCATCACGATGAATACAAGTACTTCAGGAGGAAGAAATGAGTATCGCAGAGGATGAAGCGGAGAGGGTGTACCCAACCCGCTATTGGGATGGAACGCATGTCAAGGAAAAGTTCTACTGCGACACGGACGATTTGCAGGAAGCTTACCTGCGAGGCCGCGAAGCGCCACCGTCTGACGTTGAGGTGGAGGCCGTGGCAAAACGCTTGCTATGGCGAAGCTGCAAGAAGTGGGATGGCATCGAAAGCGACTGTGTGGCGAAGGACGAAGATGACGCATGGAATTATGCCGGTGAGATTCCCGGCTTCCAGGAGGAATATATCAGACAGGCCAAGGAAATGCTCGAAATCGCACGGAAGGCGGTAAACGAATGAGCAAGGCAATCCGATATGTCGAGTGCGCCCACTGCGGCGAGACGGTGGGCAGCTATTACGTCACCTGCCCTTACTGCGGGTACCGGCTGGTGGACGCGAAGCAAGCCGTAATGGACGGCATGTCATGGTGACGCTCGACCCACCACCGGACTTGGTGGAGATCGCGGAAGCATTGGACATCATGGCCAAGCCGCACGTCGGCAGCGGCTGGGCGAACACTAACTACACCGACCTGCCCTGCACCACGCCACGGCAGGAAGCAATCTGGATGGAATATAACGGAATCACAAGAGGAGATTAGGCGATGGCCAGACGCGGCTACGTGCAGCTCGTGAACGAATTCTACGCTAACGAGAAGGTGCAGGAACTGGCCCGCAGCGGACGCATGGACGCTGTTGGAGTCTTCTGCATGGCTTTGACGTATTGCGGCGACCATCTCACGGACGGATTCGTGCCGCGCCGCGCCATGCTCTATGTCATCGGCGCCACGGGCGAGCAGGTCAACGCACTGTGCGATGTCGGAATGCTCGAAGCGGTTGACGAAGGCTGGCTGATCCACGACTACACCGAGCACAACCGCACCAAAGAGCAGGTATTGCACGCCCGCGCCGACGCGAAGGAACGCAAGAGCAGGTCACGTGGTGGTCACAGCAGTGTCACGGCAGTGTCACAGCGTGACATGCGTGTGACATCGGGACAAACACCAGAACACCAGAACACCAGAACCCAAAAGAAAGATGAAGAAGAATATTCTTCTTCATCCAAAGAAATCGGGCTGAACGACTTCGAGCTGGTCAGGGAGAAAGCCCACGCCAATGCCGCCATAATCCGCGATTACCCGAATCTCGACCTGTCGGACGCGTGGAATGCCTTCGCCGCTCGCCACTACGGCGAGACACGCACCGTCAACGACTGGACACGACTCTGGAAAGGCTGGTGTCAACGCAGGGCCAACATGAGCGGCATACCACCCTCGAAACCACACATACACACGTGGCAGTGCGAACACGTGCTACAGGCGCTCGGACGAAACAAGGAAACCGCCACACCAGACCAACGAGCCTGCCAGATGGCGAAACAACTCAACAAGGAGAAATCATGAAACACGACGAACCGGAAACTATGTACAGCCGTGAATGGTTGGAACACGAACGCCGCAAGGCATGGCAGGAAGGCTACGCAGCCGGATGGAAAGACTAGGAATGCGACTTCCCGCAATATACAAGCGAAAACCCATACAAGGAGTCCAAAAATGAGTGACAACGTCAACCACCAGACAAGGAAGGAAACACTCGAAATGAGAAGAAAACGCGAACCACTCGCGCCCGCCGGCATCGGCCTTACCACCATCACCATGTCCCTGCTCACACCGGTATTCCTCCTCGCGCTCACGGGATGCGGAAGCGCGTCCAAGACATCGACCCCGGCCCACGCCATCGCCGCCACCGGCACCACATGCTCCAAAATGTCCAGCGACAACATCAAGGAATGCATCGTCACACTGTCCGACACGAGGCAAGTGGACTGCGTCGTCTACTCGGGCTACCAGAGGGGCGGCCTGTCATGCGACTGGAGCCATGTGAGCGGCGCGGACAAGGAGCCGGCAAGATGAGCTACAACGTCGTCACCACGGAAGGCGTCAGAACATTCGAGGACATCGACGATGCCGGCGACTACGCGCAGGCCGTGTCCTTGAGGACTGGCGAACCGGTCAAGGTGTTCCATGCCGATACCGGACTGGCCGCATTCACAGTCAAAACAAAGAAAGAAACGAAATGAAAGTGAAGAAAACCCTCATGGACATGATCGTCAAATGGCATCAGGCAGGCTATGCACTAGACGAAATCGCACCGCTCGTGCCGCAAGTGCCGAAAGCCGAAGTCGCGGCCATCATCCACCAGTACGACAAGGAGACCAGACTTTGACCGACTGCCAGCACTGCCACAAGCCCATGAAACCGGCGGCGGCGAACCTGCTCTGCGCCAGCTGCCGCGAAACCTACTGGCAGGCCATCCGCCAACTCGGCCACGTCCAACTGCCCGCCCTGCGAAGCATCATGCTCCGACAGGCCCGCATCGGCACCCCAACACACACGCCAAGCCGAGGCAACGCGCCAATGCCAATCGACACCCACGCTCAAGACCTCATCGCAGACAGCGAAGCATGGTTGGCGGAACAGGCAGGCAAAATACGCGCCGCATACGCCGCATACGATTGGCGTAAAGCATGGTATGCCATCATCAGCAACCGGCACACCATATTGAACATGCCAACCGCAGCAGACGACTACATCGCCCTGGAACACATCACCAGACGCAACGAACAAGCGTTGACGCCGGAAGAAGCCATGGTCATCATCGGCACCTGCCCAAAATGCGGCCACCAAGCCGCCAGCACGCCACAGGCCGACGAATGGACATGCCCGCACTGCAAATGGCAAGGCGGAGTCCAAGCCATCAAAGCCACACGCGACAACAAACTCTGGCAACTCGAATACACCGGAAAACCAGTCGAAGTCGCAAGATGCCTCGCCAAAATGGACATCCACTGCACAAGCGACCAGATCCGCCAATGGCTCACCAGAGGCAAACTCCACGCCACGCCGACAAAACACAAAGGAGAGTACGTGTTCAACCTCGGAGAACTCACAGCCATGCTTGACTGTCACAATTAAAATGCTATACTGTCGTATGTTTGTAAAATGAAATGGTTCAGCCGGAAATGGTTGGACCATTTTTCATATTCAGCTTCGGTAGCTCAGTGGCAGAGCACAAGGGATAGCACAGATACCAGAGGACGGAACAGACCGGCCATGGCTTCCTACTTCTTTAAATCGAATGCCCGTGATGATAAAGACAGTGCACCTCACACAAGCGCTGGTTCGACTCCAGCCCGAAGCACCACAAGGCGGTGACCACATGCCAGGAAGAACGCGCAAGACAAGCCGCCAATTCGAAAAAGACAAGGCCGCATTCTTCACACAATGCAAGGCACAGCATGCGGTCTGCTGGTTGTGTGGTATGCCAATCGACTACAACGCAGTCAAGAACACCACAGATGACTCATTCAACCTCGATCACATGTTCCCAGTCAGCAAGCACCCCGAACTCCAATTCGACCCAGCAGGCTTCAAACCAAGCCACACCAGCTGCAACCGACTAAGAGGCAACAGTGACCCGCCAGCACCAATCGGCGTGCTCTCAAGACAATGGATAACAACAGCATGAGCAAGGAGGCAATGATGCCACAGCAGCCAGTCACACTAGAGCTCACTGCCACAATCAGCGACAAGACATTCCCAATCAGCTCATTCACCGTCAACATCCCAATCAACGTCACCCACAACGAGGTCAACACCTTCATGGTCGGAGACGCATACACCACACTCATCACGCCCAAGCCACCAAGCGCAGACGAACTCATCACACGCTTCACAAACGCAATCAACGCATTCCAAACAGCATTCGAAACCGACCCAAACGGGGTAGGGGCGGTGAAATCGTAAAACCAACGCGAGGGTGCAAGACGTCCCGCGTGGTTGGTCTTCCTCTCCCCGATGGCCGAAATTGAACGGGGGTCGCGCGCGCGATTGCAGATTCGAGGTGAAGTATGTCGGTGAAATTCCCGAGCCATAATGTGGCGGAGGCTTTGGAGCGCTCATTGAAGAACGCCGATGGGCTGAAGGCCGTGAATTCCGCAGTGGTCGCGGCCGCCCGCGTACTGGCTGGTCGGATTGACTTCCTGAATGCCACCGGATTCGTTGACGAGAACGGGAAGATCGACAATGTGACTCTGCCGACTTTCCTGAAATACTGCCAGTCTCTCGGATTGACTTTGGACGCTCCAGCGAAGGTCGGGCGTCCGGCCAGGCAGAAGCCCGAAGTCAGGGCTGAGGAAGCGAAGAGCGACAAGGTTATCGCGATGGATGATTTCATGAAGCGGTTCGGCTGAGAGGTGGTGTCCGATGGTGGCTGAGAATCTTACGGTTTTTGGTGCCATCGATGACGAGAGACATGGCGTGACCCTGCCGCGTATCTTCACGCCGCCGTTGCGCCCGTTGACGAGGGAGACGAGCAATGGTTTCGCGGTTATCGCGTTCGCGGAGATCATGCTGCACGTGCATCTTTACCCGTGGCAGCAGTGGCTTTTAGTGCATGCGCTCGAACTGCTTGAGGACGGTTCGTATCGTTTCCGCAAGGTCATCGTTCTGGTGGCCAGACAGAACGGCAAGACAACGCTGATGGGCGTTTTGGCCGCATGGTGGCTGTTCGTGGACTCGAACAAGCATCCGGACAGGGTGCCGCCGGTGAAGTTTCTGGTGGTAGGTGCGGCGCAGACGTTGGACAATGCGAAAGGCCCTTACAATCAGGTCAAGGAATGGTGCAATCCTCAGCCTTCTACCGATGAGGAAGCGGATCTGGTGATTCCGGATCTCGCCGCGATGACGCAGAAATTCGTCAACACGAACGGCGAGGAAGCGATCATCACGAGGAGCAAAGCCCGGTATATCGTCCGCGCGGATAAGAATATTCGCGCGAAGAGCGCTGCCCGTGTGGTGTTCGATGAGTTGCGTGAGCAGCATACGGACGATGGCTGGAATGCTGTCAGTCAGACCACGAAGGCCGTGTGGTCGAGCCAGTTGTGGGGCATTTCGAACGCTGGCGACTATCGTTCCGTCGCGCTTCGCAAGCAGGTGGATAAGGGCCGTAAGCTTGTTGACGAGTGGGCGCGCCTGAGCGCCGACGGTGGCAATCCGGCCGACGTGTTCCTGTCCGGCGAGCAGGACGGCTCTTTCGGATATTTCGAGTGGAGCGCCCCTGACAAGTGTCCGGTGGATGATGCCGACGCTATCCGGCAGGCGAATCCGTCGCTCGGCTATGGGCCGATGACCGTCATGAGCGTCCGTTCGGATATTGACGGCATGACCGAGGCCGCGTTCCGCACCGAGGTCCTGTGCCAGTGGGTCACGGCTGACATCATTCCTTTCATCAATCCGAAAATGTGGGCCAGCGGCCTTGATTCGCGTTCCACGATTCCGGACGAGAATCGAGTGGTGCTGTCCGTGGATACGAGCGCGGACCGTAAGACCACGTATGTGGCCGCTGCCGGAATGCGTGCGGACGGGTTGCCACACGTGGAGTTGATTGCTCGCCGTGACGGCATGCTGTGGGTGCCGCACTTTTTGGATCTGCTTCGTGAGAGCTGGCCGGGCATTTGTGAGATTGCTGTGCAGTCGAAGGGCTGTCCGGCAGTCGATTTCATCGACCCGCTCACCGAAAAAGGCTGGAACGTGCATCTCATCGAGGGCTTTCGTTTGGGCGCGTGCTGTGGCCGCTTCCTGGACCGTGTGCGTGAGGGGAAGTTGCGGCATTTGCCGCAGCCCGCCATCGAACAGCAGGTTTCCGTGGCCGTGTCACGGCGTCTTGGCGAGGTCGAGGCGTGGGACAGGACGAAATCAGCATTGCAGATTTCCGGCTTGGTTGCCGAATCGCAGGCATTGTACGCGTTGGAGACCATGCAAGTCGAAGCGGAGACACCGAAATATGCGCCGAGCGTGACCCATTTCGCAGTCGTATGACCCAGTGAGGAGGTTTCATGGGGTTCTTTTCCAGATGGCTCAAGAAAAGCCCGGTATCCGTGGCCCAGAAGTTCTCCGAATCGCCAGTGAACATTTCACAGGTGGCGCAGATTCCAATCGACTGGTTCGGCGCCGGAGTCTACGAACGAGAGGCGGCGGTACGCACCGTCATCGACCATATCGCGCGGAATATCGCCAGCATGCCATTCAAGGTCTACACTCGCCAGCCTGACGGTGACCGCGTGGAGGACACGACAAGCCCTTTGGCGCAGTTGATGGCAAAGCCGAGCGTTCTTCCTGGCATGACACGTTACCGATTCTTCTACTCGCTGCTCTGCGATGGCCTGCTCAATGATCGGTGGCTGTGCCTGCTCGATGCTGACAGGCAGTCCGGCAGATTGTGGCTGCGGCGTATTCCGGTGCAGAATTTCACGCTTTCCGGCAATACTCTTGATGAGATCACCGGCGTGCAGATCAGTACCGGACAGCCGGAAGGAAGCCAGTATTTCAAGCTGCCAGACCCGCAGATTCTGCTTGATGTGGGCTATAGCACGTCCGGCATCGGCGGTTCTCCGGTGTCCGGCACTCTCGCACCGCTTTTGGCGGAGGCGCGTGAGATGGCCGAATATCGTCGTGCGATAGCGAAGAACGGCGGTCAGATTCCGGCGTACATCTCGCGTCCGAAGGAGATGCCGTGGCCGTCGCAGGAGGCGCAGGACGAATTCGTGCAGGGCATGCGCAATTACAAGGCTGGAGGCAATCTCGCCGGTGGCTGGCCCCTGCTCAACGACGGCATGGAAATCAAGACAGTGGACGCGTTCAAGCCGATCGACATGCAGGACATTGATGCGAGGGACAGAATTCGCATAGACGTGGCCAACGCTTTCCATATCGCGCCGGAGAATCTTGGCTTTCGCAGCGGCACGAATTCCAACATCGCTTCCTTCAAGGAGCAGATGTGGAATGTGGAATTGATGCCGTACATCGTGGCGTTCGAACAGTCGCTCAATCTGCTGCTGCCTGACGCGCTCGGCCAGCCGGACGCCTACATCGAAGCGAATGTGGATGCGAAGCTTCGCGGCACGTTCTCCGAGCAGTATCAGGCGCTCAGCACGGCCACGGGGCGCAGCTTCATGACCACGAACGAGGCGCGGCGCATCCTCAACTATCCGAAGCTCGATGGTGGCGACGAATTGGTGACGCCATTGAATGTGGCAACCGGCGGACAGCCCAGCCCGCAGGATGGCGGCAGGACGCAGAACGCGCAACAGAACAATCCAGTGAACGGAGAAGGACAGTGAATCTCAAACAGCTCAGATTCAACGTGAAATCCTTGGATGATTCGGCTGGCGAAGGCGTTTTCAGCGGCTACGCCAGCACTTTCGGCAACAAGGACCTGCAGGGTGACGTGATCGCCAAAGGCGCTTTCGCGGAGACCTTGGAGAAGGACTACGCCGGCGGAGCCGGCATCCCGATCCATTGGAACCATCAGGACGGCAAGCCGACCGACATCATCGGACGCACCTTGAGCGCCGTCGAGGACGAGAAGGGCCTGCTCATCTCGGCCCAGCTCGACATCGAGGATAATCCAACCGCCCAGCAGGCTTACGACCTGCTCAAGGATGGCAGGGTCCATCAGATGAGCATCGGCTTCGTGCCGACGAAGACCGCGTGGATCACGGAAAAAGGCGACGGCCCGTGGGGCGGCCATTCCGAATTCCAGCAGATCAAGCTTTTCGAGATCAGCGTGGTGCCGGTGGCCGCGAACCAGCAGGCCGAGATTCTGGCGGTGAAGTCAGGTCGCGCCATCAGCTCCGCCAACGAGGAGAAGCTTCGTGCTGCATTGGCGTCGCTGAACGAGGCGCTGGAAAGCATCGATTCCGACAATTCCAGCACTTCCGACGAAGATAAGCCGGATGATTCCAAGACCGGCGAGCAACAGGATAAGAAGCTTGCCCCTAATAAGGGTAGGGACGCGGAAGCTGAGAAGGCCGAGCGTCTGAATGTAATCAAATCCGCCCGTGAACTGGTCACTGGCGGCAAGGACAACAAGGAGACCAAATGAGTTTCAATGATCGTCTCGCCAAGACCAAGGCCGCCATCGAAGCGGTGCTGGCCAAGGGCGAGGATAATCTCACCGCTTCCGACATCGAGAAGCTGAAGGGTCTGAACGCCGAAGCGCACGAATTGCAGGATTCCATCGAAACGGTGGATGCGGTGCATAAGCGTTTCGCGGGATTGACCGACAATCTGGCGGACACACAGAAGAGCGGAGCCGCATCCGGCGAATCTCTTGGCGATTTCGTCGTGAAGAACATCGGCGAACAGCTGGCAAAGATAAAGGGAGTTTCGGGAGCGTCAATCGCAGCACCGGAATGGGTTCCGCACCGCAAGGCCAACACTGACACGCAGGTTACCAGCGGACCGTCCGGCGTGTACGGCTCCCTGTTGACATACGTGGACCCGAATTTCGTCCAGGCTTACCGCCGTCCGACCATCACCAACCTATTCGGTGTCGGCGCGATAAGCGGACAGGCCATCATCTACTACGTGGAAGGCGAAAAGGAAGGCGATTTCGAAACCGTCGGCGAAGGCGAGAAATTCAGTCAGATCCATTACGCCGACGCGACAGAGCACACCGACGCATTATCCACAATCGCTGGATTCATCAAGGAATCCAACGACATGGTCACCGACCTCGAATTCCTAAAGTCCGACATCGATGGACGTCTGCTCTACGATCTGAGCATCGCCGAGGAGAAGCAGCTGCTCAACGGCGACGGCACCGGCAAGAACATCAAGGGCCTGCTGAATCGTGAAGGAATCCAGTCATACACCGCTACCGACGCCGGCAATGACGTTGCCGTACTGCACGCGCAGTCGATGATCTCCACCACGACCGGCATGATGCCGGATGCCCTTGTCATCAATCCGACAGACTATGAGGCCATTCGATTGAAGAAGGACAATGATGGCAATTTCATCGGCGGTGGACCGTTCTACGGCGTGAATGGCGGCGCGCTGACCATCACTCCGCGCCTCTGGGGTCTGGACACCGTGGTGACTCCCGCTGTCGACGCCGGCACAGCTATCGTCGGCTCCTTTAAGGGCGCTGCCACCTTCTATCGCAAGGGCGGCGTGACGGTCGAGGCCACCAATTCCAATGACACCGACTTCATCTCCGATCTGGTGACCATTCGCGCCAAGGAGCGTGTGGCTTTGGCCGTGCGCAAGCCGAAGGCTTTCGTCAAGCTGACCCTTAAGTAAGGAGACGTGATATGGCTCGACAGTTTCGAGTGATTCCAGCCTCGGCGGCGAAACTTGACCCGAATGCCCACGTGGCCGATGTGGTCTTCGTCGGGGCCAACGGCAAGCCGACCGATATTGGCAGCGCTGCAGTGAAGCCTGCAACGCATGTGGCTTTGGCCGCCGGCGCCACACCAACCAAGAGCGAATTCGACGCCCTGGTCAATTCTCTGATTGCGGCTGGCCTGATGGCTGCAGAGTAAGCGTGGAGGTCGGCATGAGTGATGTGAATGTGATTCCTGACATGATTGCCGACCCTTCGGCTTTCGAGGATGATGCCGCCTTCCGGCTCAGGGCCGCGCAGTCGGCCATCCGCCGCGAATGCGGTTGGCATGTCATGCCGAACGTGGCATTGTCAGGCGTCATCAACTCGCGTGGCGGCACGGTTATTCGACTGCCAGCCCGTCATGTGACGAGCATCGAATCATTGACCGACCGCGACGGCAACAAGCTGGCTTACGCCTATGACCCTGAGACGGGTCTTGTGGAGTCGCTTTCCGGTGGCTTTCCGGTCGGTGTTGCGGCCATCCGCTACGCGATCCATGCCGGCTATGATGACGCGCCGGACGTGCAGCAGGTGCTCATCAGCGCCGCGAAGCGAGCTGGCATGAGTCCGGTCGGGCTCGTCACCTCGCAGTCCACCAACGGCTCCAGCGCGAGCTTCGACGTGGTGTCGCTCATGCAGGCGGAGAAGGACAAGCTCAAACCCTACAGGCTTGGAGGATTGCCATGAGCCTGCTTGACGACATGAATGCCGGTGGCGGCGGATGGCGTATGCCGGGCGTGACCAAGTGGCGGCGACTGCGCGCCAAACGCAAGGCCAACCCGTACAATCCGGCGCAGAACGAGCCAGACTGGAGCGTGCCTCCGGACGAGCTCGCCATCATGGGCGCCCTCTCATCCAGCTCCAGCATCCGCACGCCGGACACGCTCGACACACAAACCGAATCAACGGCGTACCTCACCATCCCTGATCCGACAGCCGACGTGAAAATCGGCGACCGGATCCGCGCAGACCCCGACGACGGACGCTTGTGGGAAGTCGACGGATTCCCCTCGAAGGACGCGAACGCATTCACCGGCTGGCGTCCGACCTTGGAATGCCGTCTGACGGAGAGAAAGGGCTGAACAAATGGCGAAAAGCAGGATATCGGTCGACTTCAACCAGAAATTTTTCGACGAGATTCTCAATAGCGCGGGAGTCAAGTCGCTCACCACGCTGGCCGCGAACAGGGCCCTCGCCTACGCGAAGGCGTCCGCTCCGGTCGATACCGGCGCATACCGCGACGGACTTGGAATCGAAGAGGTTAAAAGGGAGCACCGAACGACCGTCATGGTCGTCGGCCACGACCCGAAGACCCTGCTCGTGGAGGCGCAGACCGGCAATCTGGCCAAGGCGCTGAAGAAGGCGAGGGTCTGATGGCAAGCGTCATCCCACCCGACCTCGAACTATTCCTCACCGGATGGCTGCGCTCCAACATCACGGACATCCCCGGCCTGCAGGTCGGAAACCGTATCCCTGACGGTTACGACGGTTCCTATCCGCTCGTGGTCGTGCGTGATGACGGCGGCACGCAATCCGCCAACCGCGTGACGTTCGACAGGTCGATAGGCGTCAACGTGCTCGGATGGACGCGCAACGATACGAAACCATGCCGTGATCTGGCGGCCCGCGTGTACGGCGTGCTGACCGGAGAGCCCGGCATCCTCATCGGATTCGCCGAAGGCAGCCGCATCTGCGCCGTCGTGCCCGACGGATGCAACGGCCCGTACCCGGTCGGAGAGGACGCGGCATGGTGCCACTACTACATGACCGCCGAATATTCGACGGCCGGAATCAGACAACCCTAAGAAAGGAAACGCCATGGCCAAAGACAGTCAAGGCATGGATCTGGGACAGGTGGAGGCGCTTGTCACCGCAGCCATCATGATCGTCCCGTACTCCACCGAAAACAAAATCACGCCGGAGATGATCGCACCCAGCAATGCAACGCCGGAACTTCCGGCCGCCTACAATCGGTCGACCGCATGCATCGGACTCGTCAAGTCCGACGGCGGCAACCAGGATTCGCGCGACGGCGACGACCCCATCGAGTTTTTGCAGGACGGTTACAAAAAGCTGCCGTTAGCGACCAGCCTCACGCAGACTTTCAGCCCGGCCGAAAACAACGCGCTGACCCGCAAGATCACCATCGGCGAGCCGGACGCCCAGGGCGTCTACCACGTGGCCGACATCATCCAGGATGCGAAGTGGATGGTGTATGAGGAGGAGACTTTCGACACTGGTCGTGTGCACCGTCGTGCCGGCGTCATGCAGGTCACCGGCAACGAGCCGGACCAGCAGGAGCGTGGCTCGGTCACAGGGCGAGCATTGACCGTCGAATGGATGAAGGATCCGCTGTATGTGGATGCGGAGCATCCGAACACCCGCTGGATCGAAAGCTGGTACGACCCAAAAGCGTGACGGCGGTGGCCGTGACCTCGGCTGACGGCAATACGAGGCCGTCGGTCGTCCAAGGCGCGAAGCTCGCGCTCAAGGCCGTCGCCACCCATGTGGACAAGACCACCGTGGACGTGACCGGACAGGCCACGTTCAAGTCCAAGGATGCAGGCGTGGCGACCGTCGATGGCGGCACGCTCACCGCCGTCAAGGCCGGGAGCGCGAGGATCAACGCCACATACGACGGCGTGACCTCACCCGATCTGACTGTCACCGTCACCGCACGCGCCGCCTGACCGGCGGACGAAAATCTTCCCGGACCGTCTATCTCGCCTGTCTGCGCGGTCCGGGAATCTTCTTTTTTCACGGCAGGCAGGCGAAAAGCAGATAGGACAAGACAATGACTTCAACTTCCACCGACTTCAAACCGACCGTCGAGGATTTCGACCAGTGGACGGAAAAAAACGATGAGGAGGCGTTCGCCTCCATCGCGCAAAACTACAAGGTGCGCCACATCATCAAGGGCGATGTGTATTGGGCGCTCGTGCCCGGCGGTCGCACGTACAAGCTTCCACTGTCGATGAGCATCGACGATTTCACGAGACTTTCGAACACGTCCGATGATACGGAGAGCGTCGAACAGCTCAAGCGCATGCTGAGCGCCTTCGCTGGCGACAAGCAGGCGGAGCAGCTGAACGGCGAACCGGTGCAGGTCGTGTTCAACCTCCTGTCCGACTATGGCGACGCGGTGGTGCGCGCGCAGGGCACCTCACTGGGAAAATCCAATGGTTTTCCCGCCAGCTCGCCGAACACGGGAGCGTGATCCGAGCCGATTTCACGGCGCATGGGTGGAGTCTGCAGGCCGATCTTGGCGGCAGGCTCCGCTACGGCGACGCGATAGCGCTCCTCGAGCAGATTATCGGCGATCCGTCATCCTACACGGGCGCGGAGCTCAACGGCTTGGATTATCCGGTCCGGTGGGGTGAGATACCGGTCGTCTACGCGCTTGGCAGCGACGAGTATCCGAAGCCTTTCGATTCGCTTGCGAAACGATTGCGGGCGGATAGGGAGAAGGCCGAGCGTGAGCGGCTGCGCGAACAGACCAAGGGCATGAGCCCGGTTTTCCGGACTCTTTACGAAGACTGAATAACTGAATAGTGGAGGTGCCGCATGGCGTTCGGCAGCGAACTTGGTTCCGCGCACATCAGCGTGTTCCCCTCGATGAAGGGTTTCCGCAGCGTGGTCAACAAGGAGGTCGGCGCGAGCGGCAAGGCCGCGTCGAAGGCTTTCGATTCGAGCATGAACGGCGGCAAAAGCGGCGGACTGTTCGGACACGCGTTCAAAACCGGTTTCAAGCAGTCGGCGAACGATTTCAGTGCTGACGTGCTGAAATCCTATGAGCGTGACGTGGCGAAATCCACGGCCGCATACCGTCAGGCCATGCTCCAGCAGAAGGCGGCGGCGAATCAGGTGCGTGCCGCCGAGGAGAGCGTCGCCAATGCCATCGCCAAGCATGGTGAGGGCAGCACGCAGGCCGAGGCCGCGACCATCAGGCTCGAACAGGCTCGATTGAAGCTGTCCACCATGACCGACCGGGCGACGCAGGCCGAGAACCGGTTGAAGGATGCGCAGAAGGCGCTCAAGGGCGCGCAGGACAATCTCGCTTCCAGCAGTGGTTCGCTTGGATTGGCGTTCAAGAATCTTGGCGCGACCATCGTCCAGCCGGTCTCCGGCGCGTTCGGACGGGTCAAAAACGCAGCAACGTCGGCGTTCTCCGGCATCGCCACGAAAGCCCGCGACGGCATGAGCGCTGCCGGCGCTGCCATGCAATCCACCGCGTCACGTCTTACCGCGCCATTGTCGGCAAAGTTTTCGTCGATGAGCTCGGCCATCGCGGCAAGGATACCAGCACCTTTCAAAAACGTCAGCAATGCCATCGGCGGCTATCTCGGCAACGTCGGCGGCGCGGTCGGCGGCGTGCTGTCGCAGATTCCAGGGGCCGCCGGCAGTGCCGCGTCGGCGATAGGCTCCAAGCTCAAAAGCGGCGCAGACACCGCATGGAATGCGATCAGCTCCATGTCGGGCAAGGCCGTCGGCGCCCTGAAGGGCGTCGCCACGGTCGGACTGGCTGGCGTCGGCACCGCCGTCGCGGCTTTGGCTGGCGTCGGCAAGAGCGCTCTCGACGCATACGCGACATACGAGCAGGCCGTCGGCGGCGTGGACACGCTGTTCAAGGACGCTTCGGGCACCGTGCAGAAATACGCGGCGGAAGCGTACCGGACAGCCGGAGTGAGCGCCAACGAGTACATGACGCAGGTCACGAGCTTTTCCGCCTCGCTGATCAGCTCGCTCGGCGGCGACACTGCGAAGGCCGCGGAACTCGGCAACACCGCCATGGTCGACATGTCGGACAACGCCAATAAGATGGGCACCGACATCGAGTCCATCCAACAGACCTACCAGTCTCTGGCGCGCGGCAACTACGCCATGCTCGACAATCTGAAGCTCGGCTACGGCGGAACGAAATCCGAGATGGAGCGTCTGATCCAGGACGCGAACAAGGTCAAGCAGGCGAACGGGGAGATGGGCGACCTGTCCATCGACAAGTTCTCCGACGTGGTGCAGGCGATCCACATCATGCAGGAGCAGATGGGCATCAGCGGCACCACCGCCAAGGAGGCCGCGACAACCATCGAGGGCTCTGTCGGCATGATGAAGGCCGCATGGCAGAACTGGCTGGCGGAGCTCGGCAAGGACAATGCCGACATCAACGGATTGACCAAGCAGCTGGTAGATTCGGTCGGCACGGTCATCGAGAACGTGGGTCCGCGCATCGCGCAGATCATCACCGGCATCACCGCCGCACTGCCACAACTGTTCTCCTCATTGGGCAGCACGCTGCCGGCACTGGTCATGCAGATCCTTCCGCCAGTGCTCGGAGCGTTGGGACAGCTCGGCACGATGCTGCTGACCAGCGCGACGACATGGATCTCGACGAGCCTGCCCCAGCTGCTCGCCCAGTTCCAATTGTGGGTCACGTCGACCCTGCCGTCGTTTTTGCAAACCGGATTGACGATGGTCACGAACCTCTTGCAGGGCATCGTGCAGGCATTGCCTCAGATCGCGTCCACGGCGGTGACCGTGCTGACGACGCTGCTGGATGGATTGTCGGCCCAGTTGCCGCAGCTCATCCCTATCGGCATCAACGCCGTCCTTAACCTCGTGCAAGGCATCCTCAACAACCTGCCGCAGATCATCGACAGCGGTTTGAAGCTTATCCTCGGACTGGCGCAGGGCCTCATCAACGCCATGCCGGACTTGGTAGGCAAGGCTCCGATCCTTATCGGACAACTGGTCGGTGGCATCATCAATCGTCTCCCGCAGATCCTGCAGGCTGGCGTACAGCTGCTCTTCGCACTGGCCAACGGTTTCATTTCGTCGGTTCCACGGCTTATCGGCGCCATCCCCGGCATGGTCGGCCAGATCATGCGCGGTTTCACATCGGTTAACTGGGGTAGCGTCGGACTGAATATCATCACCGGAATCGCGACCGGCATCGCAGGCGCGGCAGGCAGGCTCGTGACTGCCGCTGTCAACGCGGCCACGAACGCGTTGGATTGGGTGAAACGCAGGCTTGGCATCCATTCTCCGTCACGCGTGTTCCGCGATCAGGTCGGTGAGATGATCGGCGAGGGCATGGCGGTCGGCATTGACGAGAGCGCGTCGAAGGTGAAGAAGGCGGCCGGACGATTGACTGGCATTCTGCCTTCGCAGGACGCCTCGTATTCCGTCGGCGTCGCCAACGCCTCGCGTGGAGTTAACGCTGCAGCTTACGGCAATGGTGGGAGCGTGACGAACATCACGCAGACGTTCAACTATCCGGCCATAGCGCCGACGAGCATTTCCACGCAGCAGAAGCTGCAGACAGCGGCCATGCCGCAATGGTGATTGGGAGGTTTCGCGCATGAAGGTCAGCTATTCTCTCAACGGCCAGCCGCTCGATTCCGAGCGGATGCGCGTGCTTGTCGGCACGACGCACTACACGGCGCTGTCGCCGATCGTTGACACCGTGCAGGTGCCAGGACGGCACGGCTTCATCGTCGGCTCGTCCATTCCGGTGTTGGATGCTCCGGAGCTGACAGTCAAGGTGGCGGCGTGGGGTGCGGATTCCGATTCGCTGATCGCGCGTTTCCGCGCCATGTGCCTGTATGCGTCGAAGCTCACGCTCGGCAAAACGGAGACAACGGATGACGGCTATTCGCGCAGCATGGTCACGAGAGCGGTGTGCACGAGCTGCGAGCCGGACGATGATGAGAGGCCGTTCCGTGATCTGCGCGTCATGACCGCCGTTTTCCAACTGCCGGACGTGTTTTGGCGTGGCGTGCAGTGGCAGGAGGTGACGTTGGCCGCGTCGGGTGGCAGGCTGCTGCCGGGCGGGGTTCCCGAGCCGAGCGACAAGGGGTATTGGACACGCTGGACAGGACTGCCGAACAATTCGCCGTCCATGCTTTTCGACACGCTTCCCGACGGATGGCTGTCGGACGCGCCCATCACCACGCTGGTATTGCGCTTCGGTGCCGCCACTGGCGTGACCATTTCAGATCCGGTGAGTGGCACGAATCTCATGTGGGGCGGCAAACGCGACGCCTCACGACCTTACCTCTTCGTCGATGCAGCCAATCGCAAGGCGTGGACGGCTGCCAACGCCGACGCATGGTCGGGCGGCACGGATGCGTCGAATGGCGTCGACTGGACCACCGAGCCACTGCAAGTGTGGCCTGCAATCGATTCCGGCGATTATCGCATCACCATCAAACAGACCGGCGGCACGGACAAGGTGGTCTGCCGGTTTTTGCAATCCTGGGAGTGATTCATGGCAAAGTCCCTTCATGCCCGTCTCGTGGCCTACAGGCCTTTCGGCGCGCGTATCGGCGTCCTTGCGGAGCCGGTGAGCTTCAGCGCGTCCATGCTCCACAATGATGATGGCGCCATCTCGATCGAGTATTCGATGCTGTCCGGTGACGCGCAGGCATTCGACCGAGAGCTTACCGATGGTCTTGAGGTGGCCGTGGAAGTGTCTGACGGAACCGGCTATCGCGAGCCTGACAACGCGCGTTTCGTCATCACGGGCCGTTCCGGCAAGACCGATGACCGGACGCGCACCGTCACCTATTCCGGACAGTCGATCAGCTGGCTGCTGAGCAAGGCGGAGAACAACGATTCTTCGCATCTGCTCGCGGATGGTGACAACAAAGGCAAGAGGCCATTTTATTCGGCTAATCCGGGCGTGATTTTGAAGACCATGCTTGACGAGAACCGTCAGCGTGGCGGCGTGGCCACCGGCCTGACGCTCGGCTTCGATACGGCGAAGGATGCGGGCGGCGCTGCATGGGCGAGGAAATACACGCTTTACTACAGCCTCGGCACGGATCTGCAGACGATCCTGTCATCTCTGGTCAATGGTGGAGGCTGCGACTGGCGCACGTCCGGCCGCACGCTGAAACTGTGGAATGCGGACAGCAGGGCATTGAGCCGCGATCTAAGCAAGCAGGTCGTGCTCCGGCTTGCCAGTGACATCGGCGAGGCTCCATACGAGGAATCAATCGCGGATCTGGCCAGCACGATCCTCGTCGAGGGTGACAATAATCTGCTTTTCCGCATGGACAATCCGAGTGCGCCGACGCCTTGGGGCAAGTGGGAATCCTATGCCTCGCAGGGTGGCGTGTCCGACAAGGACACCGCTCAAGCCTTTATGCAGTCGACTTTGGATGACTCGGCAAGGGTGCGTGGCCAGTACACGCGCGACCTCATCGTTTCCGACGTGGACAGTCTGCCGCTCGTCGACTATCATGCTGGCGATTGGATTACGGCTCCGACCATCACGCATGGGGAGAAGGTGCGCGTTCAGGAAATCGACCTGAGCATGCGCCAGGGCGAGGGACTATCCGTCAGCATCGCTCTGAACGATATCAAGTATGATGCCTCGGTCAAGCAGGCGAAGAAGATTAAGGGCATTACAGGAGGCGCGGCATTGGCCGGCAGCGAGGGCGGCACGACCGCCTCGTCAGACCGTGACCATCGCGTGCCGAAGGCTCCGCTTGGTCTTGTGGTGCAGACTGATGCCTATATCGGCAGCGACGGTTTCGCGCATGGTCTGGCCACGGCTTCGTGGTCTGCAGTGACCGAAGCGACGAATAACACCGCCATCGAAATCGGCAATTATGCCGTCGAGTGGCGCAAGCACGTGGATGGCGCGCCCTGGCATTCCGCTGGCACGACTGATAAGACGCAGCTTGGCTTCGGCGGTTTGGATTGCGGCACTCAAATCGAGGTGCGCGTCAGGGCTGTGCCGACGTATTCGGACAAGCTTGGTGAATGGTCGAGCGTTTTCGTGGCCACCGTCGAATCGGATACGACGCCATGCGCCGTACCATCCAAGCCGTTGCTTTCCTCTGAGCTTGGCGTGGTCACCATCCACTGGGACGGCAAGACCGCTGCCGGCGCGCAGATGGAGCCTGACTTCGACCATATCGAGGTGGGCGAGGGCATCAATGCGGCTGGAATGCAGGTCATCAGCGCCACCCAGTCGGGGCAGGGCGATTACGTCATCACCGGTTTGACGGGCGGCTCACAGCACTCTTATGCGCTGCGCTCCGTGGACCATGCTGGCAATAAGTCTGACTGGTCTGCGATTGCCACTGTGACCGTGGCTTCCGCCGTCTCGCCTGAAGAGGTCAAGCAGATCCAAAAAGACCTGGCTGACAATCAGACGGCGTTGAAGGATAATACGGCCAAGCTCGATCAGGCGCGGAAGGATATCCAGTCCAACAAGTCTAATCTTGATGCGGCGAATCAGACGCTCGCTCAAGCCAAGACCGACCTATCGCAGGCGCAGAAGGATATCGCGCAGACCAAGAGCGACCTGACCACCGCGAACGGCGAGATCAGCAAGGCGAAGGAGTCGGCGGCGCAGGCGTATGCCGAAGCCCACTCGAAGAATCACACTTTTCGTGGGCCGGATGAGCCGAAGGACAATCTGATCGTCGGCGACCTGTGGCTCAAGACGCAGGCGTATTGGACGAGGTGGAAAGGCGAGAAAAACAACTCACCGAGCCTCTTGGCCGACTTTTACACCTACTGGCAGGGCGAAGCCAATAATTCTCCTTCCGTGCTTGTGCCCTTGTCCGATCGTGTGATTGACACGCTTGTCTGGGATGGTGCCGCTTGGAACCACATGGGCTATGCCGACGTGGAGCGCAATGCCGACGAAATCGCTCAGGCGAAGTCCGACATCGCGGATAACGCCGCGAAGACCACCGACGCCAAGAAGACCGCCGAGAATGCCGCTGCCGCCGCGAAGAACGCGCAGGGCACGGCTGATACGGCGAATGGTGCGGCGAAGACGGCACAGGATACCGCCAATGCGGCTCAGACTGCCGCGAAGAGCGCTACCGCGACCGCAGGTCAGGCCAAGGACGCGGCCAATGCCGCCCAGACCGCCGCCGAAAGCGCCAAGAAGACCGCCGGCAATGCGGAGACTTTGGCGAACACGGCCAATGCTTCGGCCAATGCGGCCAAGTCCGACGCGGCTTCGGCCAAGACGGACGCTTCCACCGCGAAGACGGACGCGGCCAATGCCAAGACCACTGCCGCGAATGCGTCCAGTGTGGCGACCCAAGCAAAGGCCACCGCCGACAGCGCGGCACAATCCGCCACCGACGCGGCCAATGCAGCTCAGAAGGCCAATACCGCAGCAGCTGCCGCCGCTGGCGTGGCCAATGGCAAGGCCGACGTGCTGATTCAGAGCACGGCGCCGGCCACGTCGATGCGCAAGGCTTCGACCTTGTGGATTGACACGACTGGAGGCGCGAACACGCCGAAGCGTTGGAGTGGTAGTGCTTGGGTGGCTGTGACCGATAAGGCCGCCACTGATGCGGCCAATGCGGCTGTCAAGGCCAATACGGCTGCGAAGACCGCTCAGGATACCGCCGACAAGGCTGCGACCGCTGCCGCCAACGCCGCGTCACAGGCGAATCAGGCGCAGGCCGCAGCTAAAAAGGCGCAGACCACCGCCGATGGAAAGAATCTGATCTACCGTGGCCCGGACGAACCGAATCATGATGGCTTGAAGCCGGGGGACATGTGGTGGCGCACCCAAAAATATTGGACGAGGTGGAAGGGCGAGAAGAACAATTCGCCGTCCATGCTCGCGGATTTCTACACTTATTGGACGGGCGCGCCGAACAACAGTCCGAGCGTCTTGGTGCCCTTGTCCGATCGTGTGGTGGAAGTCCTGACGTGGGACGGTACGAGATTCGAGCCATTCGACCTCGTGGCGAACAACATCCTCGCTGCTGGCACGGTGGCCGCGAAGCATCTCGCCGCCGACTCCGTGACCGCCGAGAAGGTCAAGGCCAATGCCATCACAGTGGACAAGCTCGCCGCGAACTCCGTCACGACGGAGAAATTGGTGGCTGATGCGGTGACCGCCGCGAAACTCGCCGCCAACTCGGTGCAGGCTCGGAACATCGTCGCACTGGCCATCACATCAGACAAGCTCGCCGCGAACAGCGTCACCACTGCGAAGCTCAAGGTCACGGAAGATATGACCGTGGCCTTGCTCAACGTCCACAAGATTCAGGCCGGGGAGATTGCGGCTAATGCCGTGACCACTGCTGCCTTGGCGGCTGGTGTCGTGAATGCCGACAAATTGGCTGCTAATTCGGTCAATGCGTCCAAGATTGTGACTGGTGCCATAACCGCCGACAAGCTCGCGGCAAACAGTGTGACGGCCGTCAAGATCGCGGCTGGCACCATCACGTCCGACAAGGTGGCGGCGGGCCAATTCAAGGGCTATGTGTTCACCGGCGCGATATTCCAGTCCAGCGATGCGGCGAACACGGGCATGAAGCTCAATAGCACGGCCTTGCAGATGTGGGACAGCAATCACAACCGCACCGTCTACCTGGACGGCGAGGGGAAGAGCAATGTGCTGACCGGCACGTTCCAAACCCGCACGAGCGGGCACAGGGTGCGTATCAGTCCGGATTATCAGACCTACATCATCGGCGGATCTGAGACTTTCACCGGTGATGGCATCGAATTCCCGGCCTACAACGGGTCCACCGCCTACTTTTCGCATCCGGCCATTGCTTCTGTCATCCAGTCGAATCAGGTCGGCTCGATGGGCGAACTGGACTTGTGGAGCGGACACGTGAGCAAGAACGACCCCGCCGCGTTCATGTCTCTCAGATCGAAGCCGCGCAAGAAAGGCGGTACCGGCAGCGGCGGCGTCACATCCAGAGTGCATGCCGTGGCGAACACGGATTACGACGAGCCGGACGAGAGCAAGAAAAGCAGCGCTTTCCTCACTCTGGCCGGCGATAGCGCGAACGGTTCGAAGTGCTGGCTCGAAGCGCAAGACGCGAACGGCGAGGTCGGAGTCGGCGCGAACATCGGCACCGGATACGTGTATCTCGGCGGCTATCTTGGCGGCATCACGAACCGTTCTACGTTCCATGCCCAGGCTGCGTGGAAGGCGTGGTATCCGAATCCCGGCTCGAAGATTGCGGCCGGCGCTTCCACGCAAGTCGATTGCACGTTCAGCCCGACGAAATACGGCCACTATTACGTCGTCGCGAACGCGGATTCACAATGGGCGGGCATCATCGCGCACCCGATTAACACGGGCGGTCAGAGCGGCTTCACATTGAAGCTGTATAACGCCGACCAGCCTTGCCCGGTGGATGTTTACGCGGAATTCCTGGCTTATTTGGTCAAGTGATTGGAGGAAATATTGTCATCGACTTTTGAAATGGATGATAACGGATTGTGTATCATCCGCTGCGATCCGCCGGTGAACGGGTCGGACAGTTTCGTTTTCACGCCCGATGTGCTCGTCTCGTGGAAGGCGCTGCTCGGCTTTGCTTCGATTCGGGAGGCGATCGCGGCGATCATGCAGGGCAGGGAGGATACGAGCCTGTACGACCGCGCCACCGGCAGGGGCGTGTGGACGGGGGCTTACGAGGCCTTGGAAAGCGCGCTGAATGATTCCGCCACCGGCGTGAGCATGCTTGCGGCTGATGGGGAAGTGTTGAATGACCCGCTGACCGCCGCGCGCAATAAGGCGCGTGAGGGCATGAGTCTGCCCACCATGTCGAATGAGACGGACGCGAATCTCATTGCCACACTGGCCGCTGATGATGTTGATTCCGAGCCGTCGAGTGGCATTGACATCAGCGTCACCAAGGACATCGAGGGCCTTGACGCTTTCCTATCGGACGAGTCCAGCCAGACCGCACTGGATGAGTGCGAGGAGCGCTTTTATGAATCCCTCATGCCACGACCTCAAAACAACCAACAATAAGGAGATTGATTATGACCGATGAGACCACTGAAACCACTGCCGATACCACTACTGCCGTGACGTCCTCTGAGCCGTCTGGCGTGCTTGATTTGCGTCCGCCGAAGGAGTCGGTGCGCGCGGAATTGTGCCGTCTCGGATTGGAGTTTTCCAGCGCTGACGGCACTACCGAATCGTGGCGCGACTACCAGCGTGGCGTGCTGGCCACGTTCGACGATACGGGCACGTCCGTGACGTTGACGGACGTGAAGACGAATCTCGGCCGCACCCTCACACTCGACGAGCTTAAGGCGGTGACTCGTATCGACACGATGACCGCCGCCGACTAATCCAGCATTCCAATTTTTTCAACCCCTGCAATCCACACGGATTGCGGGGGTTTCGCATTAAAAGGAGACTTATTTTGACTCAGATTCCAGCCGACGCGAACGACGTCATCGACTCTCTTTCCGCGCAAATCGGCTCACTCAACAAGCAGATCGCAATCCTGACCAGTCAGCTCAACGCGGCCATGAAATTGATTCCCAAGGATGTGCTCGAAAGCGTGAAGGGAGACGAGAATGCAGAGGATTAACCTGTGGCTGAACCCAAAGTTCGACCCCACCGGCTTCCATGTCGTCAAAAAGGGCGGCGACATATCGAAGTACATGACCGGTGGCACGCTGGCCAACACCAGAGGCGAATACATCGACCTGCCTTTCGCGTGCGAGGTCGGCGTGGAATACGTGTGCACGTACAGGATCGTCAGCAACGATACGACGAATAAATCAATCGGCATCTTTTCCGGCGGCACGGCCAAATACCCAAGTGCCCAGACGGTCGGGAAATATACGATCCGCTTCACCCCGACCGCCAATGACACGCGCCTGGCCATCCCCTCCGGTATGGCCATCAGCGAATTGAGCGTGGAAGCCGCCGACACGTATGACGCGGCGCTCGGGGGGGGG
>UMGW01041504.1_pt1 | contig 32696 bp, 29 predicted proteins | sample 1965371 | NCBI WGS metagenome assembly UMGW01 (sample SAMEA4836082, study PRJEB28245) | human gut metagenome | biome: gut microbiome; material: fecal sample | place: Denmark | collected 2008
TTCGTCCCGCTTGGGGAAAGCCGGGCCGAGTGGCGCCCCCGTCCGCCGGGGGCGCTTGACGGCAGCCGCTTTACGGCGGCGTGCGCGCGCTGCGGCCGTTGCGTCACGGCGTGCCCCTACGACACGCTGCGTCTGGCCGCACCGGGCGACCCCGCTCCGATCGGCACGCCCTTTTTCACGCCGCGCGACGTCCCGTGCTACATGTGCAAGGACATCCCGTGCGTGAAAGCGTGCCCGACGGGCGCGCTCGATCCGCTTCTCGACGATATCCGCAACGCCCGCATGGGGGTGGCGGCCGTCGACCCGAACAGCTGCCTCTCGTGGCAGGGGTTGCGGTGCGAAGTGTGTCTGCGGGAGTGCCCCGAGGCCAACCGCGCCATCACCATCGAAATGCACCCCCGGGGACTGAGCAAGCACGCGGTGTTCGTTCCGGTCGTGCACCCCGACGCCTGCACGGGGTGCGGGCTCTGCGAGCGGGGCTGTCCGACCGAAAAAGCCGCGATTCGCGTGGTCGACCGCGACGCCAACCTCGGCGCCATCGGCCGGCACTACCGGCTCGGCTGGCTCGACGAGGACGACCCGAAAAATCGTCGCAGCGAGGCGCCCGCCGCCGAAAGCACCCCCTCGGCGGGGAGCGCTCCCTCGGCCGAAGCGCTCGACTACCTCAACGGCGGGGAGGACGAACCGTGACCGAACGCAAACCGCGCTCCCGGTACACCCCGGTGCGACACGTCGTGCAGGGGATCGTACTGCTTCTTTTCATCGGGACGGCCCGCTGGGGCTGGACCCTCCTCGACCGGCCCGTCCTCTCGGGGACGCTCTCCGCGTCGAAAGTCCTCGATACGATTCCGCTCTCGGATCCGCTGGCACTGCTCGAGCGCTTCGCGGCGGGACACCTCCCGACGCTCGGCGCATTGACGGGCGCCCTCCTCGTGCTCCTCCTCTACGGCACGCTCGGCTCGCGCACCTTCTGCGGGTGGATCTGCCCCATGAACGCCGTGGTCGAATTCGCTGCCTTCCTGCGGGGCCGCCTGGGGCTTACCGCCGACGCCCTGCGGGTTTCCCGCTCGGCACGCTTCGTTCTTCTGGCGGGGGCGCTGCTTGCGAGCGCCCTTACGGGCACGGCCGCCTTCGAAGTCATGAGCCCTCAGGGGCTCCTCTGGCGGGACCTCGTCTTCGGCACGGGCCTCTCGGCGCTCGCTGCGGCTTCGGGCGTATTCGCCCTGGAGCTCGCGGTCATGAAAGAGGGTTGGTGCGGCCACCTCTGTCCGCTCGGCGCCTTTTGGGCGCTCGTCGGGAGAATCGTGCGTCGCCCGGCGCTCCGGATCCGGTTCGAGGACAAAGCGTGCACGCGTTGCGGCGACTGCTTGCACGTCTGCCCCGAACGACAGATCATCCGCTTCAAGGACCTGGCTCGAACGGGCCGTATTCCGACGGGCGAATGCCTCAACTGCGGCAAGTGCATCGAACACTGCCCCGAGGACGCCCTGCGTTTTGAACTTTTCGGACGACGATCGGGTTGCGACGCGTCCGACCGCTCCAACACCTGAAGGAGATCTCCATGACGACCCCTCTTTCCACCCGCATCCTCTCGGTTTCGGTCGGCTGCCTGCTCGGGCTCGCCGCGTTCTCCGCTTCGAGCGCGGAGCTGCCCGGCGCTTCGGGCGCGCCCACGCCCGTGCCGCACCCGATCGCCGACTACCTGCCGATCACGCCCGACAAGAACGCGTGCGTGATGTGTCACCGTCCGCAGAAGGAAGGCGCCGAGCGCGCGAAGGGTCAGATTCCCCGCTCGCACTACGCGGGCGAACGCCTCTCGGGCGAACGCTACGAGTGCACGCTCTGCCACGTCTCGAAGGACGCGCAGGCGCCCTCGTACGAACCCGCCGACCCGAACGTTCCCCTGAACTGACGGGAACGCTCCCGGCCGAATGTCAAAAGAGCGACGGTACGCCTGCCGTCGCTCTTTTGTCCTGACTTTTTAGAGCCGAGAGGTTCTCTTCCCTACTGACACAGGTAGAGAGAGGCAAAAATGCCTATCTAAAAAAGTCGGTAGTTAGTAGGAAGATGTAGTGTAGATCGTGATAGAATATGGAGGTAGCGTCGAGAGGTTGGTGCCCATGTCTATTGCTGTTGCCGTGAAAAAATTCAGCGGTCGAGAATACGTATATATTTATGAAAACTATCGAGATCCTACGACTCGTCGTCCCACGAGTCGTGTCTTGAAATCCTTTGGCCGTAAGGACAAGCTGCTTGCCGAGAATCCCAATGCGATGGCTCTCATCGAGGAGCAAGCGCAAAAGCTGCGTGCCAACTCCGACACCTATCAGCAGACGCTCGAGCAACGCCTCGGCGCGGGCGTCCACATGGCGCCGACCAGTCGCGACAAGCGACCGAAGGGCTTGAGCTGTACGCCGGCCCCCTACTTCCGGCTCTGGAACACGCTCGGCATGTCTGACTACTTCACGAATTACCGTCGAAACCACAAGATCGCCTACGACCTGAACCAGGCTGTTTTCCTGGCTTGCCTCGGGCGCATCGTCGCGCCCGCGTCCAAGCGGCGTACGTGGATGAATCGCAATCGTTACCTCTTTGACTTTGGGGAACTCAGGCTGGCCGACGTCTATAACTCTCTGGGCGTACTCGCCGAGCGTAAGGAATACATCATCCGTAAACTCAACGAGTCCATCGGGAAGATGTACCACCGAGATCTGGCGATTGCGCTCTATGACGTCACTACTTTCTACTTCGAGAGCTTCACGGAAGATGAATTACGACGGCGCGGGATGAGCAAGGAGCACCGCACGCAGGAAACCCAGGTCGTTCTCGGACTGTTGGTCGACTCCGAAGGTGTTCCTATCACCTATGAACTCTTCCCCGGCAACACGGCGGAAGTCGGCACGCTTTTGAAGGTTGTTGATGAATTTAGACGTCAGTACAACATTGAGAGCGTTACCGTCATTGCCGACAGCGGCCTGAATCAAACTTTGAATCTCGAGGCCCTTGAGGCCTACGGTTTCAAGTACATCGTCGGCTACCCGCCCTACGTCAAGCTCACGAAAAAGGAACAAGCGCGGATTCTCGACTCCGACGGTTGGGTGAACACCATGGACGGCGACGATATCGCATGGCGCGTCAAGGATCTTTCCATGACTTTGGAGAAGCGCCTCGTCGACCCGGAAACTGGCCGATCCAGGCCGGTCACACTGGAAGCGCGTTGCATCGCGACGTACTCAAGGAAGCGATACATTCACGACATCGACGAGTTGGAGAAGAAGTGGCGCAAGGCCAAGGAGCTGGTGCAGCGCGGCCCTGCGGCCGTGAAGGCCGCAGGCCGCAGCGGCTTCAAGGCCTTCATCAATGTCGAACCCTCCGGCGTTTCAGTAAAGGAGGATTTGTACGACAAGCGCAAAAAATGGGCGGGCTACATGGCTCTGCTGACCAACATCAAATCGGAGAACCCCGAGGCCATCTATTCGAAGTTACGGCAACTGTGGAGGATCGAGGAGAATTTTCGAATTCTCAAAACCGATCTTCAAGCACGTCCCGTTTTCATCTGGACGCAGGAGCACATCCGCGGTCACTTTCTGATGAGTTACATCGCCCTCGTGATGCAAAGAATTTTGCAACGACTCTTGCGAAACTCTGGTTTACAGCTCTCTACAGAGGAAATCGTCCGGGCGCTCGACTCGGTGCGCGTGAATAGGGTCGTCGGCATGGGGAAAGGCAAAGGAATGCTGTTTAGTTGCGTTGGCAACAATGAGGTGGCGGCCACGGTGAAAGATGAGGCTGGGGAGCCGCTCTCGCTCTCCGAGCTCTTCGACCGGATTTTCCGCGTATGCGATCTGGAGCCGCTTTTGGCTTTGGAATCGGAAGAAAGCCTCCGTCGGAAACTGAAGATTAAGTTGCCCCTGTCGGCTCTTGCTACCGACAAAATTCGATAACCCTTAAATTCCCCGAATCCCCTGAAAGACAGGGGATTCGACGGGTAAACATAACATAAAATACTAGAAAGTCAGGAGCGACGGTACGCCTGCCGTCGCTCTTTTGTTGTCGGGGGTAGTCGGTCAGAGCTTCTGACCCGACGCCCAGACGGCCGCTTCGACGCGGCTCTTGAAGCCGAGCTTCTTGAGGAGGTGCTTCACGTGCCCCTTGACGGTGCCGTCCGCGATCTCGAGCGTTCGGGCGATGTCTTTGTTGGTGTAGCCCAAGGCCACGAGTTTCAATACGTCCTTTTCGCGCTCGGTCAACTGCACGATCGGGTCGGACTTCACGTCCCGAACCATTTCCGTGAGGTACACCACCATCGAGGGCGCAACGATCAGCTGCCCCTCGAGCGTGCGGCGCACGGCCTCGAGAAAGCGCTCGGGCTCCATGTCTTTGAGGAAGTAGCCGTCCGCGCCCGCCCGGATGCAGGCGGTGAGATCCTCGCCCGAGTCGCTCACCGTCAGGATCACGACGCGCCGCGAAGGGTCCTCCTCTTTGAGAAGCGTCAGGATTTCAACGCCCGACGTGCCTTTCATGTTCAGGTCTAGCACCGTCAGATCGGGTTCGAGCTTGCGGGCGAGCTCCACCGCCTCCTCGCGCGTACCCGCTTCGCCGACCACCTCGATCCCCGGATCGAGGCTCAGGAGCTCGCGTACGCCCCGACGGAAAAGCGGATGGTCGTCCACGACGAGAATGCGGTAGTGTTCTTTTTCGGTCATGATGGGTCGATTCCCTTCGTAGTCCGTCTTCGGGATGGAAGCGTTCATTGTAGGCCGCGATTCTCCCGCGGACCTTAACGATCGTCCCGTTCCCCGGAGCGCTCGACGAGCACCCGAGTGCCGCCTTCCGTGCGCCGCTCGATGCGGATATCGGCCTTGAGCGCCTGAGCGCGCTCGCGCATGATCGAGAGCCCGAAGTGCATGTCTTTTTCCGCATGCTCGGGAATCCCGATCCCGTCGTCGCACACTTCGAGACGGAAACCGCCTTCGCCGAGCGGTTCGATCCGCACGGCGACGTGCGCGGCCTTCGCGTGCTTTTCGACGTTGGCGAGCGCCTCGCGCAGGATGTGAACGAGATGCACCTGGTCGTTCGCCGTCGATTCGTAGTCGGGAAGCGTATTGTCAAGAACCGTCTCGATACCCGTGCGCGACGCGAATTCGTCGACCGCGGAGCGGAGCGCCCCGTCGAGGCCGTCTCCCGAGATTTGCAGGCGAAACGCCGTCAGGACCTGGCGCAGCTGCCGGTACGCGGTCCCGACACCTTCCTGCAGCTCGGCGAGAATCGACATCGTTTCCTCTTTGGGCGCGTCGCGCTCGAGACCCAACTTCAGACGCAGAAGCTGAATGCGCGCAAACGAGAGCGACTGCGCGATCGAGTCGTGGAGCTCGCGCGCGATCGTCGAACGCTCTTCGAGCACGGCGAGCCGTCGTTCGCCCGACGCGCGGCGCTCGGCCGCCAGAGCGCGCCCGAGCGTCCCCGCAACGAGCGCGAGGACGTTGCGCTTCCACTCCGGACAGGGACGCTCGAAGCACACCTTCAAGGCGCCGAAGCACGCATCGTGCCGACCGACGACGGGAAGCTCCAACACGTAGTCCGAGCGTTGCGCCTCCTCGTTCCAGCCCTCCGTGCGGGCGAATTCGTACGCGTTTTCGCCCGAGCCCGAATGCAGAAGGACGGCGCCCGCGCGAGCCCCCGAAAAAGCGATCGCGTCCTCCAACACCTCGACGGCGACGCGCTTCAGGTCGTCGTCGCCCGACTGGAGCCGCTCGCTCGTCCGATGCAGAAACTCAAGCCCCTGGTTGCGTCGATCGAGGTCGGCGGTCTTTTTCGCGACCTCCGCTTCGAGCGACCCGTAGAGGCGCTCGAGCTCCTTCACCATGAAGTTGAACCCGCGGCCCAGGCGGCCGATTTCGTTTTCTTCGAGCCCCTGAAGCCGCACGGAAAAGTCCCCGCGACGCACGCCGTCGACGGCGTCTTCGAGTTCGGTGAGCGGAGCGAAAATCCGCCGCCGCAACGTGCGCAGCATCACGTACGTCACGACTACGGCGCCCAAAAGCGTCACGCTCAGAAGAACCTTCAGAAGGCTCAGCCTGCGCGTCAGATTCTCTTCGAGCGCCCGAACGAACACGTCCACGTCGTCGACGAACGCGACGATGCGCCCCATGAAGAGGCGTCGCGCGCTTTCGTTTTCGATCGACTCGAGCGCGAGCGGCTTCATGTCCTTCTCGAACGTTTCCAGAAGATTGCGGTAGCGCTCGCGCACGGGGTCGTCCGCTTCCTTCGGCACATCCTTGATCAGGTCGGGGCTTGAGAGCCGTTTTTCGAGTTCGGCCACGGCTTCGAGCGTGTTGCGCCGACGCTCGAGAGCGGTCGAATAGGGGTTGGAGACGACGAAGGTCAGTTTGTAGCTCTGCATGCGCAGGCTCCCCGACACGTTGATCGCGCCGCCCGAGCCCGAAGACAACTCCGTCAAGACGAGCGCGGGCACGGCCGCGAGAACGACGAAGCAGGCGATGAGACGGAAGACGGCGGAAAACTGCCGGTAGAGCGATCGGCTCCCGAGCCACGATTGCAGAAACTGCATAAAAGTCCTCTCGAAAAAACACCCCGATCGGAGGGCCCGGTCGGGGTGCGTGCGCGTCGACACAGGCGGAGAGACGCATCTCTCCGCACCCATCGTCAGATGTCTTCGCTCACCATGTCGATCGCACCGCAGGGGCATTCGTGCGCGCAAATGCCGCAACCCTTGCAGTAGTCGTAGTTGATGGCGAACTTCTTGCCCGGACCGAGTTTGATCACCGCGTTGTCGGGGCAGACGCCGTAGCAGTTGTCGCACTCGAAGCAGTTGCCGCAGGACATGCAGCGTCGCGCTTCGAAGAGCGCGTTTTCTTCGGTGAGACCCTCGACCACTTCGTCGAACGTCGTCTGACGGCGGATGAGGTCGAGCTGCGGGCGCACCGTCTTCGGCGCGTCGCTGTAGTACCAGGTGTTGAGGCGGGCGTACGTGGCGGGAGCCGCGGGCTCGGGCGCCTTGTAGACCTCACCCTTCAGGAAGGCGTCGATCGCGCGGGCCGCGCGCTTGCCGTGACCGATCGCGGCCGTGACGTTCCGGTCGCCCGGAACCATGTCGCCGCCCGCGTAGATGCCCGGAACGCCCGTGGCGAAGTTTTCGTCCACCTTGAGGACGTCGCGGTCGATCTCAAGACCCTCGATCTTCTCGAGGAACGAGAGATTGGACTGCTGACCGAGCGCGAGCACGACGGTATCGGCTTCGACCGTTTCGTATTCGCCCGTCGGCTGCGGATAGCCCGACTCGTCGAGCTTCATCTTCTCGATGCGGATTTCGCCCTTTTCGGCCTGAGCGATCGTGGAGAGCCACTTCATCGAGACGCCTTCTTCGAGCGCTTCCTCGATTTCGAAGGCGTGCGCGGGCGCGCGATCGCGCGTGCGTCGGTAGACGACGACGGGCTCGGCGCCGAGACGACGGGCCGTACGGGCGACGTCGATCGCGGTGTTGCCGCCGCCGTAGACCACGACGCGACGGCCGAGCATCGGGGGCTCTTCGCCTTCCATCGAGCGCAGCACGCTCACCGCGTCGAGAATGTGCGACGCGTCCCCGGCGGGAATGTAGGCGTTGCGGGCCTGCGAAGCGCCGACGGCGAGGAACACGGCGTCGTAGCCGCCCGCCTTCATTTCTTCGGCGAGGTCCGTCACTTCGCGGTTGTATTCGATCGTCACGCCGAGCGCTTCGATGCGGGCGACTTCCTTGTCGAGGATTTCGCGGGGCAGACGGTAACGGGGGATCCCGTAACGCATCATGCCGCCCGACTGCGGCGCGGCTTCGACGACGTGGACCGCGTGACCGAGACGCGCGAGGTGGTAGGCGGCCGAAAGACCGGCCGGGCCGGAGCCGACCACCAGAACGCGGCGGCCGCTCGAGGTTTCGGGCTTCGGGAAGGCCCACCCCTTTTCGAGCGCGTGGTCGCCGAGGAAGCGTTCCACCGCGTTGATGCCGACCGATTCGTCGAGATCCGCGCGGTTGCAGGCGCCTTCGCACGTGTGGTAGCACACGCGACCCATCGTGGCGGGGAAGGGATTGTCTTCGATGATCGTACGCCAGGCGTCTTCGTAGTGACCGCTTTCGGCATGGAAGAGCCAGTCGCGGCACTTTTCGCCCGCCGGGCACTTCGCGTTGCAGGGCGGCAGACGGTTGACATACACGGGCTTCACGGTACGCCAGGAACCCGTGCGGTTGGCGAGCGAGCTCCCGACGTCGAGCGTGATGGCAAAGGGTTTGTTCACGACCGTTCTCCTCAAATCGTGTGCGCGCGTTCTTCGCCCTGTTCGGGCACCGGAACGACGGAGGCCGTCTCGTCGTCAAGATCGAGCAGACCGAACTTTTCGATGTTGTTGTCCGCCATGGCCTGAATGCGTTCGAGCACTTCGGGTTCGCCGTTGCGACCGAAGAGGTGCGCGAAGCGCTTCTGGAGCTTCAGGTAGCTTTCCACGGGCTCCTTGCGGCGGATGGTCTGGACGCCGGTGACCTTGCCGTACTCGGCTTCGAACACCGGGAAGATCCCCGTTTGGTGCGCGAGACGCGCGAGCTGCACGGTCTGGCCGGAGGCCGAACCCCAACCGAGCGGGCAGGGAACGAGGATGTGGATGTAGCGGGCGCCGCGAATCGACATGGCCTTCGTCACCTTGCGTTCGAGGTCGCGCAGGTCCGCCACCGTCGCCGTGGCGACGTAGGGAATCCCGTGCGCCATGGCGATGAGCGGAACGTTCTTGCCCTGCCCCCAGGCGTTGCCGGGCTCTTCGCCCGCAATCTGCGTGGTGGCCGTGCGCGCCGCCGGAGGCGTCGCCGACGAGCGCTGCACGCCCGTGTTCATGTACGCCTCGTTGTCGTAGCAGATGTAGAGCACGTCGTCGTTGCGTTCGAACATCCCGGAGAGGCACCCGAAACCGATGTCGGTCGTGCCGCCGTCGCCGCCCATGGCGAGAACGCGCGTGACGGGCGTGCCCGTCTTCTTCGCGCGCACGCGGAAGGCCGCGGCCATGCCGGTCGCAACGGCCGCCGTGTTGCCGAAGAGCGAGTGGAACCAGGGCATCTGCCAGCTCGTTTCCGGATAGGGCGTCGAGAAGACTTCGAGGCACCCCGTGGCGTTGGCGGCCGCAAGCCGCCCGTTGACGGCTCGCATCGCCGCGTCGACCGCATAGCGGGCGCCGAGCGCCTCGCCGCAACCCTGACAGGCGCGGTGACCGGAGTTGAGCGAATTCGAGCGATCCATCGACGACTGAACCGAACGCTGAGACGGATCGAGAAGACGGTTGCCCACCGTGAAGGTGCCCGTCTGGTAAAAGTGGATCTGCTGCTCGTTCATGATTAGATCTCCTCGCCGCGCGCGAGCTTGCGGGCGGCGATGTCGCGATTGAGGGCTTCGGGCAAGGGGCCGATGTGGTGAGCGTTGCGCTCGCGTTCGAGCTGAGCGTCGACGAGCTCCCGATCGAGGTCGAGGAAGTACGGCTCGTCGGTGATTTCGCCCGCGGCCGCGCGGGTGAAGCAGTCGGTGAGCGACGCCTTGGTGACGGGACGCCCGCCGAGGCCCGCCACGACGGACACCTGTTCGACGGGAAGACCGCGCAGGGCCTTCATCACGTCGAGCGAGAGCGCCCCACCCATGCCGGAACTCACCTGACGTTCGACGACCACGACGGTGCGCACGCGGGCAAGCGCCTCGCGAACCGCCTTTTCGGGGAACGGACGGTAGCACTTGAGACCGACGACGCCGATCTTCATGCCGCCTTCGCGCAGTTCGTCCACGGTGTCCTTGATGGTGCCGAGGATCGAACCCATGGCGAAGACGCACACCTCGGCGTCTTCCATGCGGTAGCTCGAGACGAGACCGCCCGCTTCGCGCCCGAAGGCCGCCTTGAACTCTTCGGCCGTGCGTTCGATCACGGGAAGCGCGTCGAGCATGCGACGGTGCGCGAGGTAGCGCACTTCGGTAAAGGCTTCGGGGCCGACCATGGCGCCGATCGAGTACGGATGATCGGGATCGAGCACCTGACGGGGACGATAGGGCGGCAGGAACGCGTCGACTTCTTCCTGTTCGGGAATGTCCATGCGTTCGAAGGCGTGCGTGAGCACGAACCCGTCCATGCACACCATCACCGGAATCGACATCTCTTCGGCGATCTTAAAGGCTTCGATGTGCAGGTCGCAGGCTTCCTGGTTCGTTTCCGCAAAGAGCTGGATCCAGCCGCTGTCGCGCTGGCTCATCGAGTCGGAATGGTCGTTCCAGATGTTGATGGGCGCGCCGATCGCACGGTTGGCCACCGTCATGACGACGGGCAGGCCCAGACCGCTCGCGTTGTAGACGGCTTCGACCATGTACAGGAGCCCCTGGCTCGCCGTGGCCGTGTAGGCGCGGGAACCCGCCACCGAGGCGCCGAGCGCCACCGACATGGCCGCGAATTCGCTCTCGACGTTGATGTACTCGCAGTCCTTCAGAATGCCCTTGCGGCACAGCAGACCGAGATGTTCGACGATGTGGGTCTGAGGCGAAATCGGGTACGCGCAGACCACTTCCGGGCGGCAAAGCGCGACGGCCTGCGCAACACCCTGACTCCCTTCGAGTTGCTTAAGCATGTTCTTCTCCCAGACTCGATTTGACGGCACGGAATGCAAGTTCGGCCACGTCGGCGTTGGCCTGAGCGATGCGCCCCGAGAACTTGGCGTTGTAGGCGGCCTGCACGCTTTCGAGCTTCATCATGCCCGTCATGGCGGCAAAGCCCGCGAGCATGGCGGCGCCCGGCAGCGGACGACCGATCTTTTCGAGCGCGTAGTGCGTGGCGGGAACCGTCAGAACGTGGCCCGCGGGCAGACGTTCGACGAGTTCGCCGAGACCGAGCTCTTCGGGAGAGCGACTCGAATTGATGAGCACGTAGCCCTCGGGCTTGAGGCCTGCGAAGACGTCGACGCTGTCGAGCAGCGTGCGATCCTGCACCAGAACGACATCGGGTTCGAGCACGGGTTCGCGAAGACGAATTTCCTTGGGACTGAGTCGGGCGAACGCCACGACGGGCGCTCCCGTACGTTCGGAGCCGAAGCTCGGGAAGGCCTGAGCCTGGTGCCCTTCCATGAAGCCCGCGAGAGCGAGCATCTCCGCCGCCGTAACGACGCCTTGCCCGCCGCGGCCGTGGATGCGAATTTGGAACACGGTTCTTTCCCCTATGGTTGGTATCGTCGGTCGCTCGCGGCGACCGCGCGGCCGAAGGGACGGAGCCCGTTCGCGCGAACGGCCGTCCGGCACTCGGCCTGAAGGGTGGCGGGTGCGAGGGGTCCTCGACGTCGCCCGCCGCATATGACGCTTTGCTTCGTCGGCCGCCGGGCGGCGGTCTTGCGACGAAGAAAGAGTACGGATCGCACCAATTTTAGGCAGAAAGCCAAGCGACCGCGAGTAGACTATTCGGGCTAATCCTTTGTTTCCCCGGAGACCGTCATGCGACTGCGTTTCGTTCCCGCGCTTCTCGCCGCCGCGCTGTTGGCGGGCTGCTCGATTCCCCTCACGACCGAGCCCGATCCCCTGGAAGACGCCACGGCCGTCTACAGCTGGCAGGCCAAGGGGCGGATGATTTTCGAATGCGCCTACGATTCGGAAGGTTTTTACTGGGCGTTCGTGCGCCCCGAAGGGAAGCTCGTCTCGGAAACGGGGCGCGTCGAGGCAACAATTGAAAACGATTTCGGTCTCACGCATCGGGACGGCTCGCACCTCGAAGCGAAAATCATCCGCCAGGGTTCGGCCAAGACCCCGAACGACCTGAAGGACGCCCTTTTTGAAGTTTCGTCCGCGTCGGACCGGGGCGCTCTGCGTGCGATTCGTTACGTCGAGCGACGTCGCGCCGAAGGCGGCATGCCGCTCACGGCCTGCTCGGCCTCTCAGCGCGGCATGCGTCTGGCCGTCCCCTTCCGCGCCCGCTGGATTCTCTACCGATAAGCCGCGAGCGCGTTTTCTCGCGCTCGGTGCGACCGACCTCCCGAATCGGGCTCAATCCTGCCGAGACGAAGCTAGTTTTGATAAAATTAGACCTTTGCCGTGACGCCGGAGCAGACGTTCGGCCAACCTTCATTCGGGAGATGACAACCATGGTTCCAGCTGCTACGACGGTCGGAGGGTACCTTCAGAGTTTGCCGAACGACCGGCGTGTTGCAATGGCGCGAGTCTGCAGCATGATTCGCCGATCCGCCCGCGGCGTGCGTGAAAGCATGCGCTTCGGTCTTGCCTTCTACGAGCTTGACGGCGGCCCCGTCTTCGCCGTGGAGTCGCGCGACAAGGCGTTGGTCTTCTATTACGCCGAAAAGGCCGCCTGCGAAGGATTCGAAGACAAGTGGAAGGGGCTCGACGCCGAACATCAGTTGGTCGCCTTCCAGGACCTCAACTGCCTCCCCCTCGACGTCGTGGAAACGATCGTGCGCGCCTCGCTCAAGTTGCGCAAGGGTCGTCCGGCTTCCGAATCCCCGACGCAGCAGGAGCTTCTCCAGGTTTGGGGCCTCAAGGAAGAGGACGCCGCCGTGGCGCCCCCGATCGTTCGCATCGTCGTTTCGCACGACGAAGACGAAGCGGAAGCCGCCAAGAACTGATCGCCCGTGCGCATTCGTTTGCGAAAAGGCCGACTCGTCGAGTCGGCCTTTTCTTTTTTCTTATTCCGGCAACGGCCCGTTCAGCCAGCCCGTGATCCGACGGTCCACGTCCTCGGGACACTCCGTGAGCGGCCAGTGAAAGCAGGCGACCGTTTCGACCCGGCCCGCCGGAAGCTTTCGGGCCCAGGCCGAAAGACGCGCCGCGTCCGTGTAGGTTCCCTGCGACGAGGCAATGACAAGGACCGGGATGCCGAGCCCCGTCAGGTCGGGCGTGGAGCGACCCACCTCGATCAAATCGCGCGCGTAATCGGCCGTGTGGATGTGCCGGAGATCCGCAAACGGGGACGAATACTCCTTGACGAACGCTTGGAGTTCGTCGCCGCCCTTTGCGAGCATCTTTCGGGCCTTTTCGTCGTGGGCCCGCAGCGAATAGGCGGGAAGGCGCCGGCGGATCCCGAGCGCGTTCCAGAGTCGGGCGCAGCGCTCGACGACGTGCAAAATCGGAAGTCGTGCGCGCAACTCGAGCGCCTTGGGCGTGAGCGCCTCGTCGACCAACGGGTCGAGGAGCACGAGCGCGCGCGTCCTTTCGGGGTAAAGCGCCGCAAACCGCATCGCCGCCTGAGCGCCGAGGCTGTGCCCGATGAGGACGGCCTTGCGCGCTCCGAGCCGATCGAGGATTTCAAGAATGTCGGCGGCGTGCGTTTCCAAGACGGCGCGCCTCTTGCATTCGCTCGCGCCGTGTCCGCGCAAATCGAACCGCACGAGCGTCCAGTCGCGACGCAAGGCGGTTTTTTCGGCGAACTCCTCCCATCGGCTGCCGTTCGAGGCCACGCCGTGCACGAGAACGACGACGCCGCGGGAATGCTCGAGGGGAGCGCCCCCGACGGCGTAGGAAATCGTGCCGCCTTCGCGCACGAATTCGCCGCGGACTTCGCCGGGCACGAGACGGAAACGGAGATCGCACTGCGTATCGGTAGTCATCGGGAGCCTTTTTCTTCTTCGGGTTGGAGCGCGTCGCCCTGAGCCTCGCGCAGTCTTCGGTAGAGCGTACGCTCGCTGATGCCGAGGCGTTCGGCCAGGGCTTTGCGGGAGCCTTCCCAACGAGCGGCGAATTCGGCGAGCGGCATCGCCGCCTCGTCGGACGAGTCCGGGTCGATCGTTTCGATATCGGAAGCTTCGATGCGGTGACCTTCGGCGGAAATCGCCGCGCGTTCGAGGAGACACAGGAATTCCCGGACGTTCCCCGGCCAGTTGCGCCTGACGAGCAACGCGAGGGCCTCTTCCGAAAGCTCCATCGGCCGGTCGGGCGAAGCGCGGCGCAGCATGAGGCGCGCGAGTTCCGCGATGTCTTCGCGCCGCTCGTCGAGCCCCGGAATCTCCACCGTAAAAACGCCGAGCCGATAAAAGAGGTCGCTTCGGAAGCGTCCTTCGCGGACGCGTTGCGCCAAATCGTAGCGACTCGAGCAGAGAATGCGAAACCCCGCCACCCGAACGACGCCCGAACCGCTTTCGCGCATGCGGCCCGTTTCGATAAGGTCGAGCAGACGCACTTGCAGAGCAAGCGGCAGCTCCGCGACCTCGTCGAAGTAGACCGTGCCTCCGGGGAGCGTGTCGAGCAACCCTCGTTCGCGGGACGTGCCGAAAAACTCCCGCTCGAACGCTTCGACGGTGAGCCCCGCACAGTCGATTTTCACGAAACCCATGGCGGCACGCCGGGAATTTTCATGGAGAAACCGTGCGAAAACCTCTTTGCCCGTGCCGGACGGACCCGTAAAGAGCACGACGGTATCCCGGGCGCAGACCCGCGCAATGCGTCCGAGTACGCTCCGTACGGCCTCCGATTGCGCCACGACGCCCGCGCCGTCGACGAGACCGCGCACGCCGCTTTGCTCGACGACCGTTTCCATGACGCAGGCGATCGATCCGTCGGCGCGCAACAGGGGCGTGGCCGTGAGTTCCACGAAGCGTTCCCCTCCGGGCACGAACCGGTGCTGCACCTCGCGGGCGGGCGCGCCCGTGACGAACGCCTTTTGCACCGGACACGCCTCTCCGCACTCGGCGCAGGAGCGCACCTCGTGGAAAAGCACCTCGTGACAGCGCCGTCCGGTCGCGTCTTTGATCCCGTACCGACGCCGGAACGCCCGATTCGCGTACGCCACCGTCAGGTCCTCGCGCACGAGGATCCGAGCCTCCTCGATCGCGTCGAGAAGCATGGTCATTTCACTGCCCAAAGCCATTTCTGTCACTGCCATCTGTCAGACATGGCAGTCATTCTAACGGTATGTCGGTCTCAAACGAGTTGCAACAACAAGAAACACCTCGACGCGACGCCAATATCCGCATAGTCCTCGCTAATATGGCGCAGTCGTCAATAGATGCCTTCAATTTTCCACGCATGACCGTCGCCCCAACCACCAAGAAACGCCAACCGCGTCTCATTCTGGAGATCGCGATCGTTCTGGCGTGCAAGCTTCTCTTCATCTTCTGTCTCTGGTACTTCTTTTTCAGTCCCGAGCACCGTACGACGGTCACGCCCGACCGTATGGACGAGTTGATGTTCTCAAGCGCCGACGATTCGAAGGCCCCCGCGACCCGAACGGGACGATCCTGATCCCTCGTTTTTCCTCACATCACAACATCTGGAGTCCTCATGATCCCCTCTGATCTTGTTGACCTGTCACGCTTGCAGTTTGCGATGACCGCGATGTACCACTTCCTTTTCGTGCCCCTGACGCTCGGGCTCTCCTTCATGCTCGTCGTGATGGAAGCGACCTACGTCATCACGGGCAAGGAAGTGTACAAAGACATGACCCGCTTCTGGGGCAAGCTCTTCGGCATCAACTTCGCCCTCGGCGTCGCCACCGGCATCACGATGGAGTTCCAGTTCGGCACGAACTGGGCTTACTACTCCCACTACGTGGGCGACATCTTCGGTGCGCCGCTCGCCATCGAAGGTCTGATGGCCTTCTTCCTTGAATCGACCTTCATCGGTCTGTTCTTCTTCGGTTGGGATCGCCTCTCGAAGGGCAAGCACCTGCTCGCCACGTTCCTCATGGCGCTCGGTTCGAACCTTTCCGCGCTCTGGATTCTCGTGGCCAACGCCTGGATGATGAATCCCGTCGGCGCCGAGTTCAACTTCGAAACGATGCGAATGGAAATGGTGGACTTCTGGGCCGTCGTCTCGAGCGAATGGGCTCAGGCGAAGTTCGTCCACACGATTTCGGGCGGCTACATGACGGGCGCCTTCTTCGTGATGGCCGTTTCCGCCTACTACCTGCTTCGTCGTCAGGACGTGCAGTTCGCCAAGGCCTCCCTGCGCCTTGCCGCGGTGTTCGGTCTCGTGGCCTCGGTCATGACCGTTCACATGGGCGACGAATCGGGCTATCTCGTCACGCGCGACCAGCCGACGAAGATCGCCGCCATGGAAGCCATTTGGGACACGCACGAAGCTCCGGCTCCGATGACGCTCTTTGCGATTCCCGACCAGGAAGCCCGCACCAACCACGCTCAGATCGACTTCCCGTGGCTCTTCGGCATCATCGGCACGCGTTCGCTCTCGACGGAAATCCCGGGCATCAACCAGCTTGAAGCCCAGGCGGTCGAACGCATCCAGAACGGTCAGAAGGCCGTGGTCGCCCTCGAAAAGCTCCGCAAGGATCCGAAGAACGAAGCGCTTCGCGACGAATTCCGCGCCGTTCAGCAGGACCTCGGCTTCGGCCTCCTCCTGAAGTCCCGTACGGACGACATCGCCAACGCGACGCCCGAAATGATTCAGGAAGCCGCCCGCTCGACGATCCCGAGCGTTGCTCCCATGTTCTGGGCCTTCCGTCTGATGGTCGGCTGCGGCATGGCCATGCTCTTCATCTTCCTCGCGGGCATCGTGCTCGGCGTCAAGGGCAAGCTCGAATCGAGCCCCTGGTTCCTCAAGCTCGCCGTGCTCGGTCTGCCGCTTCCGTGGCTCGCCTGCGAAGCCGGCTGGTTCGTCGCCGAATACGGTCGTCAGCCCTGGACCATCTACAACGTCCTTCCGACGCATCTCTCCGTGTCGTCCCTCTCTTCGGGCGAAGTCCTGGGCTCCCTGATCGGCTTCGTCGTGCTCTACAGCGCGCTCCTCGTCGTCGAACTCTGGCTCATGGTGCGCTTCGGTCGCAAGGGTCCGAGCTCGCTCGGCACCGGTCGCTACCACTTTGAACGAAACTAAACGCTTCGGGAGTATTTCAACATGATCGACTATGAAATCCTGAAGGTCATCTGGTGGCTCTTCATCGGCGTCCTTCTCATCGGGTTCGCCATCATGGACGGCCATGACATGGGCGTCGGCACGCTCCTGCCCTTCCTCGGCAAGGACGACAACGAACGCCGCATCATGATCAACTCCGTCGCCCCGCACTGGGACGGCAACCAGGTCTGGCTCATCACCGGGGGCGGCGCCATGTTCGCGGCCTGGCCGATGATGTACGCGGCCGCGTTCTCGGGCTTTTACTGGGCGATGCTCGTCGTGCTCGCGGCGCTCATCTTCCGTCCGGTCGCCTTCGACTTCCGCAGCAAGCTCGAAGGCGCCACGTGGCGCGGCAACTGGGACTGGGCGCTCTTCATCGGCTCGGCCGTTCCCCCGATCATCTTCGGCGTGGCTTTCGGCAACCTCCTGCAGGGCGTTCCCTTCCACATCGACGAAACGATGCGTCCGATCTACACGGGGAACTTCTTCGGTCTGCTCAACCCGTTCGGTCTGCTCTGCGGCGTGCTCTCGCTCGTCATGATCGTCTTCCACGGCGCCAACTACCTGGTGCTCCGTACGGAAGGCGCTCTGCAAGCGCGCGCCCGCAACACGGCGTTCCTCACGGGTCTTCTCTCGGCCGTTCTCTTCGTGCTCGGCGGCGTGTGGACCTATGCGGGCATCGACGGCTACGTGGCCACGGCGGGTCTCGATCCGGCCGGCCCCGCGAACCCGCTCCTGAAGACCGTCGAGGTCGTCTCGGGCGCCTGGTTCCGCAACTACGCCGACCTGCCCGTGCTCTGGCTCGTCCCGGCGCTCGGCGTGCTCGGCACGATCGGCGGCGCGCTCATGATCCGCGCCAACCGTGCGGGCCTGGCCTTCGTGCTCTCGAGCGTCGCGCTCCTCGGCATCATCCTGACGCCGCTCGTCTCGATGTTCCCGTTCGTGATGCCCTCCTCGACGATGCCCCAGGCCGGCCTCACGCTCTGGGACTGCACGAGCTCGCAGCTGACGCTTGAAATCATGTTCTTCGTCACGCTCATCTTCCTGCCCCTCGTGCTCTTCTACACGTCCTGGGCCTATCGCGTCATGAGCGGCAAGCTCACCTCGAGCTACATCGAGAAGAACTCGCACAGCCTCTACTGATGAACCTCCGTCCGAAGCCCTCGGGCTTCGGACGGGACTACGGAAACAAGGAATACGACGATGTCCTACTTCTATTGGATCACCGGTCTCGGTTTTGCCATTCTGCTTGCGGCGACCATCGAAACGGTCGTTTCGCGCCGCGATGAGTGAACCCGCATCCGTCGGGGGAGGAGGCTTCTTGCGTACGCTCTCTTTCATTGCCGCTTTGCTCCTGGCAACGCTCATCGTCCTCTACCCTCGGGCCATTGCCGAGGATTCGACGAGCGTGAGCCACGGCGCGCTCGTTCTGATGCTGCTCGGCATGAGTTCGGCCTGGGTGTACGGGTTGGGGTTCGTGCCTCGGAACCGTTGGCTTCGCATCGTCTTCTCGCCCTGGGTGGCCTGGGCGTTGATGGCCGCCGGAGCCTGGTTCGTCTTCGGAGGGTGAGCGCATGAGCGAACCCGCTTCCACGCTCTACGACCGCCTCGGCGGTGCCGAGGGCATCAAGCGTTTGGTTTCGGCCTATCTCGAAGCGCTCACGACGAACCCCGACTACGCGGCCCTGTGCGCGCTCTACGTGAACGGTCTCGAGCGTTACGAAGAGCGCATGAACGAATTCCTCTCCGGCTGGCTCGGCGGCCCGGCGCTCTACCAGGAGCGCCACGGCATGCCGATGTTGCGGGAGTCGCATCGTTCCATCCCCATTACGGGCGACATGGCCGAATCCTGGGTCCTGTGCATGCGTCAGGCGCTTCGCGCCACGGTCGAAGACGAAGAGCTGATGCTTCGTCTCGACGGGCTCTTCACGCACATGGCCGAGAGCCTGCGCAACGCCTGAAGCGCTCCCGAGCCGATCGACCTCGAGAAAAAGGGACGACCCTCCGGTCGTCCCTTTTTTCTTTTTTATTTCAAGTACTTCTGATTCTCTTCCTTGAGACGCACGAGATCGATCTGAGCGTTGTGCCGATCGTCGTCGCTCACCCACACGGTCCCGTCCTGAACCGTCACGGCGAGCTTCATGTTGCGCGAAGCCATCGCCGCCAGAGCCTCGACCGACGCATCCGAGACGCTCAGCACGGTGAGTTTGTCGATCTTGCTGAATTCGCCGCTCGAAGCGCTCCACCACGGGCCGATCTTCGCTTCGTCGTAGGCGAGCACCGTCACGTGGGCGCTCCTTCCCGCCGACTTTCGCACCTGCCGCACGTCGGGCGTACCCACGTCGATCCAGGTCTCGATGGAGCCCGTATCGTCGATCGCCCAGAGAGCGGGTTCGCCTTCGGCGGAGAGCCCCCGGCCGAATTCGAGCCGCTCGCCCGCATGCAAAGCGAAAGCGAGAACGCGCAGCATCAGCCGTTCTTCGGTTTCGGACGGATGCCGCGCGACCGTCAGGAGGTGCGACTCGTAGTAATTGCGATCCAAGTCCGAAAGGTCGAGCTGCGCCTTGTAGACCGTTGCGCCGAGAGCCATGGGAATTCGCCTCCTCAAGCCTGAAATGCGGTCGGGCGCTCTGCGGGCGGCCCGATTTCGCGGGAACATGCAAAAAAGGCGTGTTTTTCATGCGACCGCCCTAGCGCGCAACGGTCGCAAAAACAACGCCTTCGCCGCGCATTGTACACACGTTGCCCGCCGGGCGAGATCGATCCGACGGGGCGAACTGAGGGAAAAACGGCCGGCCGCGCCTCAGATTGCCATGCCTTCGCCGCGCGAAAGCTTCACCCAGCCGCGGGCGATCCGGTAGGCCACCCACACGCCGAGCACGAAGAACCCGAAAAAGATGAGAACGAAGCCGATGCCGACGGCGATAAGAGGAATCCCGAAAAGGAACAGAAGCGCAATCGCAAGCGCCGCGTACCAGAAGGTGCGAATCTGCCACGCGAAGTGCGTCTCGAGATACGTCCCTTCGGCGTCGGAGCGCAGGCAGTAGTTGAGTACGACGGCAATGATCGAGGGGATCGAAAAGACGAATGTCCCGACGATCGTCGATGCCGTGAACATCCCCGTCACGATGGAAAGCGAATGAAGGGCATATACAATGTGGGCGACCCACAGGGTCCCGGTGGCGGGTTCGTAGCGGACGGGTTCCATGGCGGCGAGCTCTGCTCCGAAAAAACGGTTTTCTCACATTGTACGTAGCGTCATGCCTTTTTCCATTCCCGTCGGCCCGTTGCTCGACTCGGGCCCCGTCGTCGTTTTTCTGATGTCGCTTCTCGACGCCGACACGGGCGCGGCCTGGGCGGCGCTTTGGACCGTCGCCGGAGCGGACGACGCCCCGCTGCTTCTCGCCGCGGCGCTCCTTGCTCCCGTGCTCGCGGAGGGGCTTCTCTACGAAATCGGCCGCAAACGCGCGGCACAAGACGTCGAGATACCCGAGCGCCTCCGCCGGGCTTTGCTCGAACGCCCGAAAACGGCGCTTCTCGGGTTAAAATTCCTCTTCCCTCTGCGCTGGACGGCGCCGCTTGCGGCGGGCGCCTGCGGCATCGGTCGGGGTACCTTCTGGAGCATCAACACCGCGGGACAATGCCTGCGAACGCTCCTTTTCGCCGCCTGCGCATACGGCGTCTTCGACGCCCTCTACGCCCTTCCGGAAGAGACCGCACTCGTACGGAATCTGCTTGCGGGCCTGGCTCTGACGACCCTGCTTGCGATCGTGGTCGGTCGCGTCGTGCTGGAGCGGCTTGCGACACATCTCAAGAGAGAAGAACGATGAGAATCCTGCTCGTTGAAGACGATGAAATGATCGGCGAAAGCGTGGTGGCCGGCCTCGAAAGCGAAGACTACGCGGTCGACTGGGTGCGCGACGGCAACTCCGCCCTGATCGCCCTCAAAACCACGCCGTTCTCGCTCATGATCCTCGACCTCGGGCTTCCCCGCAAAGACGGTCTTCAGGTCCTGAAGGAAATCCGCGCCAAACACGACCCGACGCCCGTGCTCGTCACGACGGCTCGGGATACGGTGGACGATCGCATTCGAGGGCTCGACTCCGGCGCCGACGACTATCTCGTGAAGCCCTACGACCTCGACGAGCTTTCCGCCCGCATCCGCGCGCTTCTGCGCCGTTCGGCAGGACGCGCCGACCCCGTCATCGAGCGCGGCGAACTCACCATCTCGCCCGCCACGCGCGAAGTGGTCTACCGCGGCCGCCCCGTCATTCTCTCCTCCAAGGAGTACGCGCTGCTTGCGGCCCTTGCCGAACGCCAGGGCGTGGTCTGGAGTCGCGCCCAGCTCGAAGAAAAGCTCTACAACTGGGACAACACCGTCGGCTCCAACGCCATCGAAGTGCACATCCATCACCTGCGCAAAAAGCTCTCGGACGGCGCCATCAAGACGGTGCGCGGCGTGGGCTATCTGCTCGAAACCTGACGAATCCGCCGATCGAAAGATCGGCTTTTTCACGCGTCGGGCGGCTTGTCCGCCCGAGCCCCCGGCGTCGACCGGCCGAACATGCGGCCGGTCGATTTTCCATAACGACGGATGCGAGTGCGCGCCCCACCCTCCGCACGCCTCCTTCCGCTCCCGCCCGGCCTCCGGGACGGGACCACCCGAGAATTTGCGATGACGTCCATCCGCCGCAAGCTTCTTCTTACGCTGCTCGGAGCGCTCCTTGCGGCCGGTTTCACCACGGCCGCGGCCACGTTCTTTTCCGCTCAGGCCGAATTCAACGAGTTCCTCGACACGCATCTCAAAGAGACCGCCGAGTCGCTCGGCGAGTCCGTGCGCAACTCCGCGTTTCCGATCAACCCGTCGCCCCACATGACGATCGTGGGCGACGCGGAAAGCTACCAAATCGTCATCCAGGTCTACGACTCGGCCACCAACAGCGTCTGGCACCGCGAGGGCTCGCCCTCGCTGCCGCTTCCCGAAGGACCGGGGTTCGGCCTCGAACAGGTGGACGGCAAATCCTGGCGCACCTACGCGGTGGCGGCGGGTCCGCTCATCATCACCGTCGGTCAGGACACGGCCGTACGCACGAATCTTGCCGCCACGGCGGCCTTCCGCGTTCTGCAACCGCTCTGCCTGCTGCTGCCCTTCATCGCCATCGCCGTTTGGATCGTGGTGGGCGAAGGGCTTGCTCCGCTCGAACGCACGGCGCGCTCCGTCGCACGCCGTTCGCCCACGTCCCTCACGCCCATTTCGACCAAGGGGCTCCCGTCGGAGCTTCTCGGTCTGGTCTCGGCCATCAATCAGCTCCTGGAGCGACTCGAGCAGAGCCTCTCGGCGCAGCAGCGCTTCGCCTCGGACGCCGCTCACGAATTGCGTACGCCCCTTACGGCCCTCAAACTTCAGGTGCAGCTCGCCCAGCGGGCCAAGACGCCCGAAGCCCGCGAGAAGTGCTTCGTGCGTCTCAACGAGGGCATCAACCGCGCCACGCGCCTCGTGCAGCAGCTCCTCACCCTCGCCCGACTCGACCCCGACGCTTCCAAGAAGCCCATGAGCACGCTGCGTCTTGAGGCCATCGCGCAAAGCGTGACCGAAGACATGCAGCCCATTGCCGCTCAGAAAAACATCACGGTCGAAGCCCGAACCGAACCCGCGCATCTCGACGGGATGGAGGACGCCGTTCGGCTCATGGTCGCGAACCTCACCGACAACGCCATTCGCTACACGCCCGAAGGGGGACGCATCGAAATCCGCACGCACTCCGAGGGCGATCGATCCGTCATCGAAGTCTGCGACAACGGCCCCGGGATCGATCCCGAAGAGCGTCAGCGCGTCTTCGACCGTTTTTACCGGGCGCTCGGCACGAAAACCTCGGGAACGGGGCTCGGCCTGGCGATCGTCAAACGCATCGTCGACATTCATCACGGTCGCATCACGATCGAAGACGGTCTCGAGGGACGGGGAACGACCTTCCGCATCGACTTCCCGACGCTCGGCGCCTCGTCTCCGGACAACGCCTGAGCGGCAGGGATCGGGGGAGCTTCTGTTACAAATTTAACCCCCGAGGCACAACCCGTTATTGACGGATTCCTCTGTTTCGGACGATTTGGGCTAGAGTTGTTCCCATCAACAAAAAGACCTCCCGCCCAAGGGCCGAGCGCCCTCCGGAGGCCGGATTCTTCCGCAGGAGTGAATTAGAAAATGACGAAAAACCTCCAGATTTCCGCCTTGGCCGCCGCACTTTCGGCGGCCTTGATCGTGTCGACTCCGGGAGCGTTTGCGGCCGAAGCGGCGCCGACGACTCCGACGAGCGCGACGCAGGCGCAAGCCCAGTTGCCCGACTTCGTGAAGCTCGTCGAAGAAAACGGTCCGGGCGTCGTCAATATTGCCGTCGTCAAGAACGCCCGCGTGGTCGAAATGCCGTTTGCCTTCCCCGGCATGGACGAACGTCAGGCTGAAATTTTCCGCCACTTCGGTTTCCCCATTCCGTTCGGCGGCCAGCAGGAAATTCCCGAGCAGCGCGGTACGGGCTCGGGCTTCATCATCTCGGCCGACGGCCTCATCATGACGAACGCCCACGTGGTCGACGAAGCCGATGAAATCATCGTGCGCCTCACCGACAAGCGCGAGTTCAAGGGCAAGGTTCTCGGCACCGACAAGCAGACCGACATCGCCGTCGTGAAGATCGAAGCGAAGGATCTTCCCGTGCTCAAAATCGGCCGCTCGAACGACCTGAAGGTCGGCGAATGGGTGGCCGCCATCGGCAGCCCCTTCGGCCTCGACAACACGGTGACTTCGGGCATCGTGTCCGCCCTGTCGCGCAACCTCCCCTCGGACCAGTACGTCCCCTTCATCCAGACCGACGTGGCGGTCAATCCGGGCAACTCCGGCGGTCCGCTCTTCAACATGAAGGGTGAAGTCGTGGGCATCAACTCGCAGATCTTCTCCACCTCGGGCGGCTTCATGGGCCTCTCCTTCGCCATCCCGATCGACCTGGCGATGCAGATCAAGGACCAGCTGGTGCAAAACGGCAAGGTGACCCGCGGTTACGTGGGCGTCTACATCCAGGAACTCACCCAGGAACTCGCCGACAGCTTCGGTCTCGGCACGCCGCAGGGCGCCCTGGTGACGAAGATCGAAAAGGGCAGCCCCGCCGAGAAGGCGGGCTTGCGCGAAGGCGACATCATCACGAAGCTCGGCGACAAGAAGGTGACGTCGTCCGTGAGCCTCCCGATGCTCGTCTCCGCCATGCGTCCGGGCGACAAGGCCGAACTCACCGTGATCCGCGACAAGAAGGAAATCGTCGTCCCGGTGACGATCGGCACCAACTCGGGCGATGCCGCCGCCTCCGACGGGGCGGCCGCCAACGCGGGCGCGCACCAGTTGGGCGTTCAGATTCGTCCCCTCACGGACGACGAATCGCGTTCCGCCGACACGACGGGGCTCCTCGTCATGAAGTCTTCCGGCCTTGCCGCCAAGAGCGGCATCCGCACGGGCGACATCATCGTGAGCGCCAACGGCAAGCTCGTGAAGTCCGTCGAAGACCTGCGCGCTCAGTGCACGAAGGATCAGGTGCTTCTTCTCGTGCAGCGTGACGGCGGCCGCATCTTCGTGCCGATCCGCTTCAAGGACGAAGCGAAGAAGTAACGCGCGGCGCATCGCATAAAGAAATCCCCCGGCCGAATTTCGCGCCGGGGGATTTTTTTCATGCCGGGTAAGCGGCCTTTACCGCTTCTTGAGCCCGATCGTTTCGGCCAGCTTCGTGTTGTCGACTTCGCGGCACCAGTGACCCACCACCACGCAGGCGATGCCGTTGCCGATCATGTTCGTGATCGCGCGCGCTTCGCTCATGAAGCGGTCGATACCGAGAATGAGCGCGAGGCCCGCCACGGGCACGTGCCCCACGGCCGAGAGCGTGGCCGCAAGCACGATGAAGCCCGAACCCGTCACGCCCGCCGCACCCTTCGAGGTAAGGAGCAGCACCGCAAGGAGCGTCACCTGCTGCGAGAGCGTCATCGGCACGTCGCAGGCCTGCGCGATGAAGACCGCAGCCATGGTGAGGTAAATGGCCGTGCCGTCGAGGTTGAAGGAGTAGCCCGTCGGAATCACGAGACCCACGACCGAACGGGCGACGCCCGCCTGCTCCATCTTCGTCATCATGCGCGGGAGCACCGATTCCGAGGACGAGGTGCCGAGCACGATGAGGAGCTCTTCCTTGATGTAGCTGATGTAGCGCAGCACGGAAAAGCCGTGCGAGCGGCAGATGGCCCCGAGGACGACGAGGATGAAGAGGAGACACGTGAGGTAGAAGGTCCCCATGAGCTTCGCAAGCGGAAGGAGCGACGCAATGCCGTACTTGCCGATCGTGAAGGCCATCGCGCCGAAAGCACCCACGGGAGCAACGCGCATGATCATGCCGACCATCTGGAAGAGGACGTGCGAGCTCTTTTCGATCACGTCGAAAATCAGCGTGCCGCGGCCGCCGAACTTGTGCAGGGCGAAGCCGAAGAGCACCGAGAAGAAGAGCACCTGCAGAATTTCACCGTCCGCAAAGGCGCCCACGACCGTGTTCGGGATGATGTTCATGAGGAACTCGGTCGTCGTGTGCATCTTGCCCGGGCCCGTGTACGCGGACACCGCCGAGGCGTCGAGCGTCGCGGGGTCGACGTGCATGCCCGTGCCCGGCTCGATCGTGTTGACGATCAAAAGACCGATGACGAGAGCGATCGTCGAGACGGCTTCAAAGTAGAGCAGCGCGAGGCCGCCCGTTTTGCCCACCTTCTTCATGTCCTCCATGCCGGCAATACCCGTCACGACGGTGCAGAAGATTACGGGAGCGATGATCATTTTGATGAGACGGATGAAGCCGTCGCCGAGAGGCTTCATCGAGGCTCCGATGTCGGGAGCCGCCACGCCGAGCCCGATACCGATCAGGATCGCGCAAATGACCTGGAAATAAAGAACTTTGTAGATGGGAGTGCGCTTTGCGGTTTGGCCTGCCATTGCGTTGCCCTCTGAAAAACGATTTTGAGGAATCCGCGCGGCAACGGCGCCAAAAGGCCGCACTGCGACGCGAGTTTTTGAAGAATACCTCACACGGCCCGTGCGTGGGGGTTTTCCCTTCCTGCTTTTCCCTTCGCAAGAAGGGGGAGTCCGGAGACTCCCCCTTCCTGCCAAGTACGGTGCCGCGTACGGCGCCTCACACCCGTCGGGCGATTTCCTCGGGCGAGACGCCGTGATCCCGGGCGATTTCGTCGATGAACATGTCCGTCAGCCGGTCGACAAGCGTGTTGCGTATCAGCACCGGATCCAGATCGTCGTCGAAGACGAGCATCACGCGCACCGATTCGAGCATTGAGCGCGTCAGCTGCATGCGCACCTCAAGCACCTCGGGCGGGAGACGCTCGATCACCTCGCGGTCTTCGGAGATGTTCGCAACCATCCGCTCGCAAACGCGCTTGTTGGCGGCCCTCAGAATGGCCCGCACCTTCGGGTCGACCAACGCTTCGCTTGCAATCGACATCATCGTCTTCACGCCGTCGGGCGACAGGTAGGCGGAAACGAACGTTTCCAGCCTTCGACGCAGACGTTCGCGAAACACGGCCCCAGGAGGCAGAGGTTCCGAAGGGAGCGTGGCGCTCCGGATGAACCAGTCGACTTCCTTTTCGACAAGCGCCTCGATCAGAGCCTGCTTGTTCTCGAAGTAGTTGTAGAAGTTCCCGAGACTCTGGCCGGACTCCTTGGCAAGGTCGCGCAGGCACAGCTTTCGAAGGCCGTCGCGCAAAACGCAACGCTCCGCCGCCTCGAGAATCTCGCGGCGGCGTTGCATGTAGGTGTCGGTTTGCTTCGACATCGGTCAGTCGATGCCCTGCTTGGCGGGTTCTTCGAGCGCACCGCCCCCGAGCACCTTGTAGAGCGTGACGAGGCTCGAAGCACGCGCGAGCTGCGTCGTGATCAGAACCTGTTCGGCCGAAACCTTCGCGCGCTGCGCGTCGAGCACTTCGGTGTAGGCCGCAGCCCCGTGCTGGTAGCGCGAATTGGAGATTTCGTACGCCTTGCCGGCCGCGTCGGCATACTCTTCGCGCGACTTCAGTTCGCCCTCGATCGTGCCTTCGGTCGCGAGCGCGTCGGCCACTTCACGGAAGGCCGTTTGAATGGCCTTCTCGTAATTCGTCGCCGCAATGCGCTCGTCGACGCGCGCGGCTTCGAGATTCGCAAGGTTGCGCCCGCCCGTGAAGATCGGAAGCGCCACGTTCGGGGTAAAGCTCCACATGCCGGAATTGCCGCCGAAGAGGTCCGAGAGGTGCAGGGAACCCGTACCGCCGCCGAGCGAGAGCGACACGCTCGGGAAGAACGCGGCGCGCGCCACGCCGATCGAGGCGTTGGCCGCACGCAACGACCGTTCGGCCTGCTGGACGTCCGGACGGTTGAGGAGCACTTCGCTCGGCATCCCTTCGGGCAGAGCCACCTTGAGGGTCGAAGCGAGTTCGATCCCCGTCGGCAGGAGCTCTTCGGGAATCGGAGCGCCCACGAGGAGCTGCAACGCGTTGCGGTCCACGGCGACGGCACGCTGATACGCGGCGATCGAAGCGCGGGCGGCGGCCACGGTCGTTCGGGCCTGCTCGTAGTCGAGCTGGCTCACGGCGCCGAGGCGGAAGCTCTCTTCGACGAGACGGAAGCTTTCTTCCTGGCTGGCGAGCGTTTCACGCTGCAACTTCAGCTGTTCGACGTCCGCACCGTACGTGAGCCACGTCATGGCGATCTGGCCGATGAGCGTGCTCTTGGCGGAACGGCGGGCGTCGTCGGAAGCCAAATAGCTCTGCAAAGCCTGCTCGTTGAGGTTGCGCACGCGCCCGAAGAAGTCGATTTCGTAACTCGACATCGCAAGCTGCGCCGTGTACTGGTGGCCCGTACTCGAGCGGCCCGTCGCGGAAAGCGTTTCGGGCGTGTGCTGCGCCGCATTCTGCGCGGCGGCGGCCACGGTCGGGAAGAGTTCCGAGCGCTGCACGCCGTAAAGAGCGCGGGCGCGCTCGACGTTGAGCGCCGCAACGCGCAGGTCGCGGTTGTTTTCCAGACCGAGGTCGATCACCTTTTCGAGGCGTTCGTCCACGACGAAGTCCTTCCAGACCGGAAGGGCCGCCCGCTTCGCTTCGGTCGTCGCATACGCCTCGCCCTGAGGCCAGGCGCTTTCAACGGGCGCCGCGGGGCGCTCGTAATCGGGCGCTAGATTCACGCAGCCCGTCAGAGTCAGGAGAAGAACGACCGGAAGAATCGTCAATTGTTTCTTCTGCATGTTTGTCCCTTGCCGAATTCGGGGCGAGTCGTCGCCCCGAATTCGCTGAGTGTGGAGAGGGGACCGGAGAAAGTTCCCCGGTCCTCGAAGGTCGATCAAGCCGATGCGCCCTCACCGTTCGAAGGCGTCCCGTGATGACGCTTCCCGGAGATGAAGCGGCTGATGCCCACAATCGAAACGTAGAACGCGGGCACGAAGGCGACGCAAAGCACCGTCCCCGTGATCATACCGCCCAGAACGCCCACGCCGATCGCGTTCTGCGCACCCGAACCCGGACCGTACGCCATCGCGAGCGGCAGAACGCCGAGACCGAAGGCGAGCGAGGTCATCAGAATCGGACGCAGACGCAGACGAACGGCTTCGAGCGCCGAGTGCACGACGTCCTCGCCCTTGTCCACCATGTCCTTGGCGAATTCCACGATCAGAATCGCGTTCTTCGCAACCAGACCGACCGTCGTCAGGAGGCCGACCTTGAAGTACACGTCGTTGTTCATGCCGAGGTAGTACGTGAGGCCCAGAGCCCCGACCACGCCGCACGGAATCACGAGAATGACCGCGATCGGCACGGACCAGCTTTCATAGAGCGCCGCAAGGCAGAGGAACACGATCAACACCGAGATCGCATAGAGCGCGCCCTGCTGCGAACCCGACTGACGTTCCTGATACGAGACGCCGTTCCAGGAAATGCCGTAACCCGTCGGAAGGACTTCCGCGGCAATCTCTTCGACGGCGTTCATGGCTTCGCCCGAGGCGACGCCCGGAGCGGGACTGCCCTGAATGTTCACGGCCGAAACGCCGTTGAAACGTTCGAGCATCGGGCTGCCGTAGTCCCAGCTCATCGACGCGAAGGCCGAAAGCGGAACCATCTCGCCCTTGGCGTTGCGAACGTGCCAGCGGTAGAGGTCCGAGGGCTGCATGCGCGAGTCGATCTGACCCTGCACCCAGACCTGCTTGATGCGGCCGCGGTCCATGAAGTCGTTGACGTAGCTGCCGGCCAGCGCGGTCGAGAGCGTCGCGTTCACGGTGCCGATATCAAGACTCAGCGCGGAGAGCTTCTCGTAGTCGAGGGTGAGCTGCATCTGCGCCGTGTCGTCCATACCGTTGTGGCGGACCATGGTGAGGCGCGGGTCCTGATTGGCTTTCGCGAGAAACGCGTTGCGCACTTCCATCAACTTCGCGTGTCCCTGACCGGAGAGGTCCTGGATGTAGAAGTCGAAGCCGTCGGCCACGCCGAGTTCGGGCACCGAAGGCAGCGGGAAGAGGAAGGCGCTACCGTTCATGAACTGCGGACTCATCATGAAGGCCCCCATGGCGCGGCGCTGGATCATGGCCACGCCCTGTTCGGCGTTCGGACGGTCGGCCCAGTCCTTGAGCTTCAGGAAGCCCAGAGCCATGTTCTGGCCCGAGCCCGCAAACGAGAAGCCGCGCACGGCGAAGAAGTGGTCGAGCGAGGCCGCTTCCGTCTTCTTCAAGAACGCTTCGATGTTCTGCAGTTCGCGGTTCGTACGCTCCATCGTGGCGCCCTGCGGAAGCTGCAACTGCATGAGCATCACGCCCTGGTCTTCGGCCGGCATGAAGCTCGAAGGCACCTTCATGAAGCCGAGAACCACGAGAGCGATGATGCCGGCGTACGCGACGAAGGTCACGATGCGCTTGCCGATCGTCGCCGCGATGCAGTCGCGCACGAAGTGCGTGAAGGCGTCGAACCCGCGGTTGAACCAGCCGAAGAAGCCCCCCTTGCCCATGTGTTCGCCGTGATCGACGGGCTTCAGAACCTGCGCGCAAAGCGCGGGAGTGAGCGTCAGAGCCACGACGACCGAGAGCACCATGGCCGCCACGATCGTGATCGAGAACTGACGATAAATCACGCCCGTCGAGCCGCCGAAGAAGGCCATCGGAATGAACACGGCCGAAAGCACCATGGCAATGCCGACCAGAGCGCCCTGAATCTGCCCCATCGACTTCACGGTCGCGTCGCGCGCGGACGAGCCGTCCTCGCGCATCACGCGTTCGACGTTTTCCACGACCACGATGGCGTCGTCCACCAGAAGCCCGATCGCGAGCACCATAGCGAACATCGTCAGCATGTTGATCGAGAAGCCCGCGGCCTCAAGAACCGCAAAGGTTCCGAGCAGAACCACCGGAACGGCAATCGTCGGAATGAACGTCGCACGCAGATTCTGCAGGAAGAGGAACATGACGAAGACCACCAGGATGATGGCTTCGACCAGGGTCTTCACCACTTCATGCAGAGCGGCGCGCACGAAAGGCGTCGTATCGAACGGCACCACGACTTCAACGCCCTGCGGGAAGTTGGGTCGAAGTTCTTCGATGCGCTGCATGACGTTGGCCTGCGTCTGCAGGGCGTTCGCCCCCGACGCGAGCTTGATGGCGATACCCGTCGATTCCTGTCCGTCGTACGTGGCGAAGGCCATGTACTGCTCGGACCCGATGCGCACGTCGGCCACGTCCGAAAGACGAACCTTGGCGCCTTCCGGCGTCACCTTCAGAAGGATCTTGCGGAACTCTTCGGGCGTCTCGAGCAGGCTCGCCGCGGAAATCGTCGCGGTGAATTCCTGACGACCGTCCGTCGGCTGCTGCGCGATGCCGCCCACGCGAACCTGCTGGTTCTGCGCCTGAATGGCCGCAATGACGTCCGAGGGATTCAGCTGGTACTTGACGAGCTTGTCCGGATCGAGCCACACGCGCATGGCGTAGGTGGCGCCGAACACCTGCACTTCGCCGACGCCGTCGACACGGGAAATCGGTTCCTGAATGTCGGAGGTGAGGTAGTCGTCCAGGTCGGCCGCCTTCATCTTCCCGTCGGTGCTCACGAAACCGAGCACCATCAGGAAGCTCGCGGACGTCTTTTGAATCGTCACGCCGAGCTGCTGCACGACCTGCGGCAGCGTGGAGAGGGCCGTCTGGATCTTGTTCTGAACCTGAACCTGCGCCATGTCGGGGTTCGTCCCCGCCTCGAAGGTCACCGTAATCGAAACGCTACCCGCCGAGTCGGAGGTCGAGTTCATGTACATGTAGCCGTCAAGGCCGACGAGGTTCTGTTCGATCACCTGCGTGACCGTACGTTCGATCGTCGTGGCGGAAGCGCCCGGGTAGGTTGCCGTGATCGACACCTGCGGAGGCGCGATCTGCGGATACTGACTCACCGGGAGCGTATTGATGGCAAGAAGCCCGGCCAACATCATCACCAGGGCGATCACCCAGGAGAATACGGGCCGGTCGATGAAGAAACGCGAAAACATCTCAGAGCGACTCCGTCATTTACTCGAAGAGCGGCTTCGGAGCCGGCAAGTCCGCCGGGTTGAATTCGACGGGCTTGACCGTCGCCCCGGGAGCGGTGCGCTGGAAGCCTTCGAAGATGACGCGTTCGCCGTCCTTCAGGCCCGAGTCGACCAGCCAGTTGGTGCCTTCCGTGCGGCTCACGACGATATCGCGGCGTTCGACCTTGTTGTCGGGCGTCACGACATAGACGTAGGCCGTACCCTTCGTATCGCGCATCACGCACTGCATGTTGACGAGGATGCTTTCGGGGCGAACGCCTTCGAGAAGACGCGCGCGAACGTACATGCCGGGCATGAGTTCGGACTTCGGATTCGGGAAGACCGCGCGCAGCTTGACCGAACCGGTCGACTCTTCGACCTGAGCGTCCGTAAAGGTGAGCTTGCCTTCGAGACCGTACGTCGTCCCGTCGGCCAGAGCGAGCGTCACGCGGGCGTTGCCGTCCTTGTCGGTCTTGAGCGTGCCCTTTTCGATTTCGCGACGAATGCGAAGCATGTCTTCGGCCGTCTGCGTCACGTCGACGTAGATGGGGTCGAGCTGCTGCACGGTCGTGAGGATCTGCGCCTGGTAGGCCCCCATCAGGGCGCCTTCCGTCACTTCGGAGCGGGAAACGCGGCCCGAGATCGGCGAGAGAACCTTCGTGTAGCCGAGATCGATCTTCGCGGCGTTCACGGCGGCGCGGCCCGCTTCGACCGCCGCTTCGGCGGACTTCAGCGCGGCCTGAGCGGCGTCGTTCGACTGAACGGACACCGCCTTGATCTTGACGAGCTCGGCCGAACGCTTGGCGTCGGCACGCGCCTGGCTCAGCGTGGCCTGGGCCTGCGCGAGCGAGGCCTGCGCGCTCTTCAGATTGGCTTCGTAGGGAGCCGGATCGATCTGGTAAAGCGCCTCTCCCGCCTTAACCTGCGCGCCTTCCGTGAAGAGGCGCTTCTGGAGGATGCCGTTCACCTGCGGGCGAACTTCGGCAACGTGATAAGCGCTCGTGCGCCCCGTAAGGACCGTATCGATCGCATGATCGCCCGCCTTCAACGTAATCACTTTCACTTCGGCGGGAGGCCGAGCCTGCGACGCGGCCGCCTGCTGAGCGGCATTGTCCTCCGTGCAGCCCGTCAGGGCGGCCGCACCGAGAGCGCAGGCAAGCGCCGCGGCCAAGATTTTCCGATTCTGCATTGTCAGTTTGCCTTCTTTTTCCGTTTATTCGAATTCGGTTCTTACGGGGGTCCGCATCTTTTGAACAGACGTTCACCCCTACAAA